>WBZL01000417.1_pt3 | contig 22002 bp, 16 predicted proteins | sample 5204291 | NCBI WGS metagenome assembly WBZL01 (sample SAMN12344345, study PRJNA552823) | activated sludge metagenome | biome: Activated sludge suspended growth; feature: Nitrification reactor; material: Wastewater; isolation source: activated sludge from nitrification reactor of wastewater...
GGGCGATCATCCTCACCTGCGACGGGATATAACTCCGAAGCATAGAGGTAAACAGGTTGGAGAAACCCGTTACCAAGGTAACAGCGATGGCCATCACGAAAGCCGGATAGACCTGGGAGGTCACCGCAAGCGCCGAACAAACCCCAAGGATCTGTACCGTGATCGGGTTATTATCATTCAGCGGGTCCGTCAGGAGTTTGCGTTCTTTTTTACCAAAGAACGGTTCCGCGGTTTTGACTTCTTTTTCTTTTACTGCCGTTTCAGCCATTATCTTACGATTTAAATGTCCTCAGAAGAATTATTGCTTGCTGCGGATGCTGTTGAAGTAGGGTTCATAGAATTTGATCCCTTTTTTCAGCATCTCGGTAACGCCCTCGGAGGTAATGGTAGCGCCCGTGATGGCATCCACCTCGTGTTGCTCATCTTGAGCGCCGCCCTTCCGGACTTTAATGGAAACAAGTTTACCGTCCTGGTAGATTTGTTTTCCTTCAAATTGGGCCGCAAAAGCCGGATTATCCTTGATCTCGGCGCCGAGGCCCGGCGTTTCGCCCTTGTGGTCGAATGTAGCGCCGACAACCGTGTTCAGGTCGCTGGCCAGGGCTATATTGCCCCAGATCTCATCCCACAAGCCCCGGCCGCGAACGGAAAGGATATAGTATTTCTTCCCGTCCTGGTTGAAGATATACAAGGGCAGCAGGCGGTCGCCCTCCGGTTTTTTCTTTTCCGTGGCCAGGTCGACATCTTCGGCTTTTTTGCCGGTCTGTACTTCGCCGGCCATATTCAGCACCACTTGTTCGACCTGTTTGTCGAAGATTTCCAGGATCTGATCCTCGGTAAAACCGCCGACTTTGGTCCCTTCGGGAAATTCCGCCTCAACAGCCTGCAGGATAGACCGCTTGTTGAAGATTTCCTCGTTCAGGTCGGCCTTGTTTTTGGTGACTTGCCTGAAGCCGGTCAGGGCGACAGCCACAACGCTGGTCAGAATAATGATAAATGTAATGACGTATCTGGTACTCACAGCATTTGTTTTTTATCATTGAATAATCAGGACGAGACGGCTGCGGTCCGTTTCTGACGGCGTTTCATGTTGGCATTCAGCACCACATTATCGATCAATGCGCTGAAGGTGTTCATGAAAAGGATCGCCAGCATCCATCCTTCCGGATAAGCGGGGTTCCACACACGAATGATCAGGCCGACAGCGCCGATGAGGAATCCGTATACCCATTTCCCGGGCCGGGTCGAAGCCGCGGTTACCGGATCGGTTGCCATGAAGGCCATTGCAAACAGGAAACTCCCCATATAGAAATGGTAGTACCAGGGCACTGCCATGAATTTGAAGATATTCTCCGTATCGGCGGTGATCTGGTCGGGCGCCATGCCGTTCATGATCAGCCCCATGAAGGTGCACCCCAGTACCATGGAGACCATGATCCGCCAGTCGGCGATCTTGGTGAAAACCAGGTACAGCGCGCCGAGGATGATCAGCGGTTTGGAGGTTTCGCCGATGGAGCCGGGGATATCGCCCCACCACATCTGGTGCGTGGAATAGACGTTGAGCACGTTGTCCCATCCTCCTTTGGCGGCCAGGGCCAGCGGTGTGGCGCCGGTATATCCGTCGATTACGGGCTGGGCTCCGCTGCCGAATGTACTCCACCCGAAACCGCTGAAGATCCAGTCGAAGAAGTGGTGCGCCCAGCCGTATTGGACCGACTGGTAGCCGATGTCCTTGATCTTGTGGATGTCGGAAACCCAGACTTCGTCGCCGGAGATAAAGGTCGGATAGGCGAAGAAAATGAACACCCTGGACAGCAGGGCTACGTTCCAGATATTCATGCCTGTACCGCCGAAGGCTTCTTTGCCCAGAATAACGGCGAAAGCCACCGAAAGCCCCAGCATCCACAGCGGGATATCCGGCGGCATGATCAGCGGGATAAGGGCGCCCGATACGAGGAATCCTTCCTCAACGGCGTGCCCTCTTTTGGCGGAATACCAGAACTCGATCCCCAGGCCGACAACGTTGGTGACGATGAAGATCGGCAGAATCTTGATCAGGCCGTGGAACAATTTGAGGTGAAATCCCTCAAAAAAGCCGCCGTACATACCCAATGCTTCGAAGTGCTGCTGGCCGATGTTGTAGGTGCCGTAGAGGTAACACAACTGGAGGGCGAGCACAACCTGTACCATCAGGCGCTTGAGGTCCATGCCATCGCGGATATGGACGCCGCCTTTTGTGGTGGTGTTGGGTGTGAAGGCGAATGTAAAAAACGCATCATAGGCCGTATGCAGGAAAGGAGACTTCTTTTTATCCGGCTCAATGCGTTTAAAAAAGTTTAACAACGATTTTTTCATGGTCTATTTGCGACGTTCTGTTGTTGTTCAAAAAAGCTTATCCCTGCTCCCGCATCATTTCAAGCCCCTGGCGAAGAATCTGCTGAAGGGGCTGTTTGGAGGTGCAGACGAATTCGCAAAGCGCGACATCTTCCTCGACCAGCTCATAAATGCCCAGCCCTTCCATCCGTTCGAACTCGCCGTTGAGGATCGATTTCATCAGGGCCTGCGGATATACGTCCATCGGCAATACTTCTTCGTATTGGCCGGTGACGACAAAAGCCCGCCTTTCTCCATGAGAATTGGTATTGGCTTTGAACTTAAGGTTGGGAAACAGGAAATTGGGGAAAGAGTTGGAGATACTCGGCCTGGGTTCGATCGGCAGCAGCCAGCCGAACAATTCGTAGTAATCGCCTTCTTCCACAACCGTTACCTGGTCGTCATAAAAATCAAGGAAACCTTCGGGGCCGGATTTGCGGCCTGAAAGCACGTCACCGGTGATCATCCGGGTATTCTCGGCCTTCAGGTTGTCCTTGAGCAGCTCTCCCAGGTTGGCGCCGATGCTGGTCCGGACATAGACCGGATCCTTCAGCTCCGCACCGGTGAGGGCTACGATTCTTTCAGCGTTAAAGCGGTTTTCGGTGAACAGGGCGCCCAGGGTGATGACTTCCTGTACCCCAAGCGTCCAGACTTTGTCTTTGGAGCCGATGGGGCGGATATGGTGAATTTGGATGCCGACATTGCCTGCCGGGTGTTTGCCGTAGAACCACCTGACCTCAGCATTGGATTCCGTAAATGCCTTGGAAGGCACTGAAGCGCTTTTGGCATTGAGGCCGAGATAAACCTTGCCGGAAGTGAGCTTCGACAACACGTCGATCCCTTTGCGGAAGGCGGCTTCACGCCCCTGGACGACAAAATTCTGGTCAGGCGCCAACGGGGCTGAATCGAATGTGGAGACAAAAATATCCCGGGGCGTTTCGGCCGGGTCGGCGATCAGATTGAACGGCCGCTGTTTAATCAGGGGCCACGCGCCGCTGTCCATCAGGAATTTCACCAGGTCCTCCCTGGAGGCTGATGCCGGATCCGGAGCGTTCAGCGAGCGGTATTTCTGGGTTTTGTCGGCCAGGATGACCACCTCCGAAATCGCCCTTTTCGCGCCGCGGTTGATGGCGATAACTTCTCCGCTCACAGGCGCTACATAGTGGATTTCCGGATTGGCCTTGTCAAAGAACAAGGGATCGCCGGCTTTCACCTCTGCGCCTACTTCCACCAGCATTTTGGGAATGGGTGCTATGCCTTTGAAATTAAAAGGCTGAACGGCAAAGGTCTGAGCTTCGACGGATTCATCGATTCTGGCAGCTGCTTCTCCCTGCAGGAGAATGTTGTGGCCGCGCTTCAGCACCGTTACCGGTGAGTCCTCAACAAAATCGGGTAATTTGGGCGCGAAGATCTCTGAAATCCGCGGGAAAATCCCATAATTGACGCCCTTGCGTTGGGAGCCGGACTGGCGGGCCTCGATGGCCAGCAAATTATCAGCAACCTGAACCAGCAGATAAAAGAAGATGAGGACAGCAACCGCAATCAGGGAATAAATCAGGATATTGCTTCCGCTACTCCCGGATTGACCCATTACAGCGCCGGTGGGCAGAAAAATCATGGCTAAAAGCCACAAGCTGTTCGCTTTGTTTTTCATTACAGCAATGACTGTTTTGCTTTCCGATCACACAACGCAGACCCGGCGGCATGCGCATGCGTAACGTTTGTATTTCAAAGGTTTTAAGCTGTTTTCAGAATGGTCCGAAAAAGCGCTGCAAATATAGAAACCTTCCAATTGAAAAAAAAAGAGTGTATCGTAAAGTTATTTGGAATTCATTATTTAGACTGAATCTAAATAGATTCGGATTTCATTTGCTTTCGCCACGAAAAGTACCCGACCGCCGCCAGAACGGTGTAGACCACCATCAGCAAGGTAAAAAGCCATGCGCCCCGCCAGGCGTATAGGTAAATGTAAATGGCATCCGTGATCACCCAGTAGATCCAGTTTTCGAGTTGTTTGCGCACCAGCATGACGGTTGCCAGGACAGAGAAGACCGTCGTCAGGGCATCGGCATAGGTGGCGGCAGCGGGGGTGTATTCATCAAAAAAATAACCGAAGACAATGGTAAGGGGCAATCCGATCGCCAGCGCAAGGCCGTGTTCGCTCCAGGACATGGATGTGGTCGGCCTGACTGCCCGGGCTTCCTTGCCCCGGTCGCGGCGCCACTGGTACAACCCCACAACCGCCATGGCCACATAGAACAATTGCAGGATCGCGTCCAGGTAGAGGTTGTAATAGGCAAAGGAAGCGTAAGCCCAGAATGAACAGCTGATCATTCCCCAGATCCAGCATACGGGTTTTTCGCGAACGGCATAAACCAGATACAGGATAGCCGTTACGGTGGCGATCCATTCGACCGGATGGAACTGACTTGCCTGGGATATTACCTGATCGATCATTGGTCAAAATGCATCCTTAATAATATGCGGAGCGATTCGCGGGTATGCCGCGAAACCGGCGGATCCCCGTTGAGGATTTCGATCAGCCGGTCTGCCTGCTGGTTGTTCCAGCGCCGGAGGGAGTCCCCATCCGTATCCTTGTTTTCCAATGCATTGAATAACTCTACCAATTCATTGAAAACGGTTCCTTCATTCAGGTTATCATAGGGACTCGAACAGGTTCGGAGCAGCTTTTCGATCGCGGCTTCGGTCGCAGGCCCGATATAGAACTGTACATCCGAACGTTGCAGCAGGCTCCGGGTCCAGATCTTGAAGGTCAATAGGGTCCGGTAGCGGTTGGGCCAGTTTTTAAGGGCAGCTTCCAATCGCAGCAATTCGTCGCGGATGATCAGTTTTTCATCGGCATGGAGCTGTTCGGCCTGCCGGTGGGTCAGCGCTTCTTCGTCCAGAAAATCGGGTTGCCGCCTCCGGGACCGGATCATCTCCAGTACGGCATTCTGGACCACCTTTGCAAAATAGGTCTTCAAGCGGACCGCTCCGGAATACTGCTCCTTCATCCTGCCCAGTTTCTTTTCCAGCAGTTGCAGGTTGACCTCCTGCACCAGCTCGTCCCTTTCCTCCGGCCCGAAGAATCCGCGGGCAACAAACCGGTTGACGGCAGCAACAATCACCGGCTGGTAGTGCTTCAACAACACCTCCGGCGAATTGATGAGCCAATGCCATTCCTGTGCGTTCGGATCCAAAGCGCTTGAATTGTTAAAAAACCTTTAAAAACCCGGCTGCGATTCCGGGCAGCAGGATTGCGGGCATAAATATAGGTGTAGAATTTGTTTTCCGGGCCTGTATTTGCCGGAACAGTTCTGCACCCTAAACAACCAAATCTTGTTCATTTAACTGAAATCACCATGAAAAACCTGATTATTTTGACGTTCGGTCTCCTGTTCCTGGCCGGTTGCAGCCGGGAGTATTACAAAACCTCCGGCTACTACGATTTTGCCGACCAGCACAAAGTCATCGCCTTCCTGCCCGTCCAGACCATCACCACCGGCCGGATCCCCAGGGGCGTCACGGATGAAATGCTGGACGAGATCGAAGAAAATGAAAGCCGGGCTTTCCAGATGGAACTCCACAACCAGGTCAGCCGTCGTACCCACAAGTACGAAAACCCCATCCGGATCAAGATCCAGCACGTATCCGAAACCAATGCGGCCCTCGAAAAAGCGGGTATCGGGATCCGGGAATCCTGGGGCATGGCCCCGACCGAACTGGCCAGGATACTGGGGGTAGACGCCGTTGTGTACACTTCCGTGACCAAAGCCCAATACCTCACTGATCTGGAGTCCTTCGGTTTGAGCCTTGCATTCACGTTTGCTTCCGTTGTATCCGACGGCTTCTTCGGCTTGTTCCCCGGCATCAAGACCAGCGATGTTTTCGTTTCCTGTTCCATCCTCGACGGCCAGACCGGCGTTTCGATCTGGGCAACCGAGCGGGAATGCCCCACCGACTGGAACCGGTCGCACAGCGAGGTCGTCCGGCAGATCACCGGATCCCTTGCCCGGCGTTTTCCGTACAGGGAATAACCCCGCCAAATCACCGGTTTTTGGGCTTCCAGGCGCTTTTTCTACCTTTACCCGACTAATTCAAGCCCAAATGCCGTCAATAACAGCATCCTTCCGCACCCCGGCGATATTTACCCGATGCGCCGGGGTATCAGCTGCCGAAAGTACGCGGATCGGCGGATTCAGCCGGCCGCCTTACGACACCCTCAATTTGGGATTGTACACAGCCGATGATCCGGAAGCGGTCAAGCGAAACCGAAGCGACTTTTTTCAGGCGCTCGGTTTTTCGGAAGACCGGGCCGCAGGCGCGCATCAGGTGCATGGCGATCGGATAAAGGTCGTAGAAGCGCCCGGCCAATCTGAAGGATACGACGCCCTGATCACCGACCGCGCCGGGATTTTGCTGACCATCACGGTAGCCGATTGCGCCCCGGTGCTCCTCCTTGATCCCGTCCGCGGCGCAATCGGGGCGGCTCACGCCGGGTGGCGGGGAACTGTTGCGGGGATTGCCGCGAAAACCCTCGGTAAAATGGGGGAGGTCTTCCGGACCCGGCCTGAAGATTGCCTGGTTTATATCGGAACCTGCATCGACGTCTGTTGTTTTGAAGTCGGCGACGAAGTAGCCGCCCATTTTACGGACCACCAGCGCAAGTGGAATGAAAGAACGGGCAAATACCATGTGGACAATAAAGCCGCACTTCGCGACCAGCTCATGGAAGCCGGTGTGTTGCCCCGAAACCTTGAAATCTCCCCGTATTGCACCTTCGATCAGCCCGATTGTTTTTCTCACAGACGAGACCGGGGGTTGACCGGCCGGATGTTGGGCGTGATCGGGATGAGGGGGTGAGGCCAGGCTGAGGGGTGGTGGATGCTGCCACGCCGAGGCGTGGTGGAGGCTGGTGACTGGATACTGGAGGCTGGAGACTGGTGACTGGATACTGGTGACTGGAGGCTGGATACTAGATGCTAGATGTTAGATGCTGGTGACTGGATACTGCCAGGCTGAGGGGTGGTGGATACTGGTGACTGGTGACTGGTGACTGGATACTGGTGACTGGATGCTGGAGGCTGGATACTGGTGACTGGATGTTAGATGCTGGTGACTGGTGAACCGGACTGCCAACTGCCAACTGCAGGACTGCTACGCTGAGGGGTGGTGGATGCTGCCCGCCGTCGCCTTGGGGCTATGGCGGACGGGGGATGCTGCCACGCTGATGCTGGTGACTGGATACTGGATACTGGTGACTGGTGACTGGATACTGGTGACTGGATACTGGTGACTGGTGACTGGATACTGGATACTGGATACTGGTGACTGGATACTGGATACTGGATACTGGTGACTGGTGACTGGATACTGGTGACTGGATACTGGTGACTGGTGACTGGATACTGGTGACTGGTGACTGGATACTGGTGACTGGATACTGGATGAGCTGCCCAGTACAGCGGTCCGTTAGGATCGCAATACCTGTAGCACGCCGGCAACACGTAAGCCACCGGCCTGTAGGGCCGGAATATGAAGATCTGCGCCGCCGGTTGAAATCCATTCTATCCATATTTAATGGGGCCGGTTCGGAATCGACCGATACGGATGTTGCCGGTTTGGAGCAATCACATTCCGGCCCTGCAGGCCGGGAACCCGATATTCAAACCGAGCGCTACAGGATACTGGTGACTTACGACTTACGACTTACGACTTACAACTGACAACCAGCATATGCGGTTACCGTTTGATCAACTTGGCGGATTCCTTACGGCCGTCGTTTTCAACCGTGATATAATAGATGCCGGAAGGCAGCTCTGCGATGTCGAGATCTTTGGCGAACGGTGCGCCGGGCACGGCCTGGAAGGACCATTTTTTCACCAATTTTCCGCCGGCGTCATAAAGCATGGCCGGCAAAGGCCGCCCCCCTACCCTGTTGACCTCGAGCCGGAAGGCGCCGGAAGTCGGATTGGGAGATACGTTGAGGCCGACCGGCGCCAGCTCAGGCTTGTCGTTGGTTGCTACATCCGGGTCAAACTGGAAATCCCAGATGCCGCGGCCATAGGTGCCGAAACGGACGGTCCGGGAAGCCTCCAGGTATTCCACGGACCAATAAGTCTGGGTCGGCGCGCAGGAACCGCTGAGGTCGTACCAATGGTTTTTGGCCAATACGTAAACATAGGGACCGGCTTCCGTAGCCGCAAAGATCAGGCTTTCATCCTCGTTGGCCGCCAGTTCAAAAACCGTAGTGGAGGGCAGGCCGAAGGAGACAGGCAGGAAATTCTTGCCGCCGTTCAACGAGCGGTAAACCGGAGAATTGGAGTATCCGCTGCCGCCGAAATAAACGACGTTGGGATTCTTTTTGGAGACATAGATCGCCTGGCCGTATAAATAATGGCCTTCAGGGATGAAATTCAGGGTTTGTTCCCAGGATTCGCCTGCATCCTTGGAGTAGAAAAACCGCCCGTTGGTAGTCGCGACGTACCAGCGGGATGAATCCCCGGGAGCGGTCGCCAGGGCTGAAACTTCTCCGCCGGATTCTGCTTTGAAATCATAATCGATCTGGGAGGGGATCACCTGGTCCCCCTGAGCTTCCAGGCGGATGAGGTACGAACCGGGGCCTCCTTCGATATTGCCGCCGGCCATGTAAACCGCATTCTCTCCCGAAAACGGGCTGGGCATGAGCGGCGGCAGCCAAACCGATTCGTTTTCCGACTCCAGGTCGTACGAACCGGTCAGGTACTGGTTTTGCGGGTCGGCGTAATGGGATACCCAGCCGCCGGGGTATACGGTCCACAGCGAAGCGCCGCCGTTGGAGAAAACGATGTGCGCATAATCGCCGGAAATAACCTGCTCGAACCATTCGCTTCCGGGCTGCCCGGTTTCAAATCCGGCAGATCGCTGGAACCCCTGGTCCTGGGAGCCTGCATAGACAAAATCCGGATTGATGGGGTCGGTCCGGACCGTATAATACTGGCTTACATTGAGCCCTTCCTGGCCCCCGTGATTGCTGATCAATTGGAAGGCGGTTCCGTTGGGCGTTCGAAATTCTGAAAAATGCATCATATCCGCATGCAGCTTTCCGTTGATGTTGTCGTAATATTCCCACCAGTTGTTCACCCGCTGCCAATTGAGGCCGCCGTCCAGGCTTCGGAAGCAGTCGACGGCTCCCATCAGCATCAAATCGGGGTTGGACGGCGAAATAAATACGCCGACCTCCCAGGGACCCTCCGGCAGATCGCCCAGTTCATTCCAATGCAGCCCTTCGTCATCACTGCGGTAAACGGTATTCACGTCGCCGTCCCGGACATAGCACAACAGCCTCAGGTCGCCGTTGTCCGGATCCTGCCAGCCTATGAGATTGGTCCGGGCTTCGTTGAAGTATAGGTCCGAAGCAGTCGGCAGCGGGATCAGGGTATCGGCTGCAAGGTCCATCCGGTAGAACTTCGCCTTGTTGTCATCGTCTTTTTCCGCGAGATAAAGTTTTTGGGAATGGTGCGGCTGACAAAGGGCAAACCGTTCAAATTCATGCGAATACATGGTTTTGATGGGTTGGAAGCTCTCCCCCAGATCGGCTGATTTGTAGAGCTTGACCTGTTCCCAATAGGAAGGTTTGGCAAACAGATACCAGTCGTGATCATCGCCGGTGAGGACGACCGGAGAATAGACGTTTCCCCAACCGTCGGTATGCTGGATACCGGTAGCTGCCGTCCAGGTTTGTCCGTCATCATCCGAGTAGTGGGGTATCCGGTCGGCGAGGGCCAGCAAGCGCCTGGCGCCGTCATGCGGGACGAATTTCAGGACACCCGGGCTGAACTGGTAATCCTGATTGACCACCTGCCAGGTGGACCCGAAAGCGTCGCTGTTCCAGATCGTCCCTCCGGCTGACACCAGCCAGATCATATCCGCGTCGGGATCGTATTCCGTATCGAATACGCTGCCTGCGTTGTTGATGGATCCGCGCTCCAGCCATTGACCGCTGAAGGCCCCTTCCGCAAAAACCTCTGAGCCTCCGGTACAATCCCCGCGGCTTCCATCCAGGCGGGCCCTCACTTTGGCCAGCCGGTTATCGTATTCAATCTGGCGCCAGTTGACGCCCGGCCCGGCGCTGTGGATCAATTCCAGCCAGGCATCCCGTTTGCCGATTTCTTCGCCTTCTTCTTCCTCTCCCATTTTCACCATGGTGCCGTCGGTCGGTACGGGCATCGTTTCCCGTTCAATCCGGGAACAATAAAGCAGTGAAAACAGGCTTAAAGTCAGGATGGAGATTTTCGAGGTTGCTTTCATACACTAGATATAAGGTTTGGATTAAGAAACGCCAAAATTAGAAAAAAGACAAAAGCAAGATCCCGAATTGCGGTTCGAGGCTTGCCCGTATCCGACAAAACCCGCTCATTGGGTATATTTGCGGTCCGGTTGCCCCGACTGTTGCGGGCAATCGTAAAGCTGAGATCATGAAAACAGGAATCATAGGCAGCGGAGCCATGGGCAGCGGAATTGCCCAGGTACTGGCCGGGGCGGGTCACGAAGTAACGGTTTACGACAATAACCCGGAAGCCGTCCTGAAGGCGGAAGCCCGATTGAAGGACACCATGGCCCTGCTGACCGCCAAAGGGAAGTTCACCCAGGAAAAAGCGTCGGGTTTGCTGAGCAGGATCCGGTTTGTACCGGATTTTGACGCCCTGGCCGATGCATCGCTGATCATTGAAGCCATCGTAGAAAAGCTGGAGGTCAAACAAGCGGTATTCAGGGAGCTTGAGGAAATCGCAAGTCCGGAATGCGCCCTGGCTACCAACACTTCCTCCTTGTCCGTAACCGCAATCGCAGCCGCCTGCGCGCATCCCGGCCGGGTTTTCGGCCTCCATTTCTTCAATCCGGCGCCGGTCATGCAGCTGGTCGAAGTGATTCCGGCAGCCCAAACAGACCGTGACCGCATCAAACGGGCGGTTTCCTGGGTAAAAGAATGGGGCAAGATCCCCGTAATGGCCAGGAATACGCCGGGTTTCATCGTCAACCGGGTGGCGCGTCCATTTTATAGCGAGGCCTTGCGCATTCTGGATGAAGGGTTGGCCGATCCCGCCACCATTGACCGGGCCATGACCCATTTCGGCGGGTTTCGCATGGGGCCATTCGCCCTGATGGATTTTATCGGCCACGATGTCAATTATGCGGTCACGGAATCCGTATACAGGGCCAGCTTCCATGAGCCGAGGTATAAGCCCTCCTTTACCCAGAAGGACCTGGTCGAAGCCGGTTTCCTCGGTAAAAAAGCCGGCCGGGGATTCTACGACTATCGCCCGGAAGCGCCCGCTCCGGTCCCTTCAGAAGATGGGGCGCTCGGTCAAATGATCTTCAAGCGGATTCTGGTCATGCTGATCAACGAAGCAGCCGATGCCCTTCATTTCGGCATCGCCGAACGGGAGGATATCGACCTGGCGATGACCAAAGGCGTAAACTATCCAAAGGGGTTATTGGCCTGGGCCGAGGAGATCGGCGTGGGTGAATGCGCCAGGATGATGGACGAATTGTACGATTTTTACCGGGAGGACCGTTATCGGTGCAGCCCATGGTTGCGAAAAAATGCCTTGCAAAAAGCGCCGTGACAGCCCCGGTCGCCCCACTTGTGTAAAACCAAAAGCCTATATTTGGGCTTCAAACAGCAGCAATTGCCAATGTCCAGGCAAAAAGAACAATTATTCATCTGGCTATTGATCGGCATTCCCGCATTGTGGCTGATCATCCGGCTATTCCCCCTGATGCGCTTTTTCATGCTGATCCTGATTTTTATCGCGCTGGTTCTCCTGGTATGGACTATCGTCCGGCAGGTCAGAAAACAAAGGACCTTTGAAAAAAGTCCGTCAGGGCAGATCGTCCGGCGCATTCAATATTGTGTCCGGCAGGTTGAAAAAAACGAGCAGGAACTGAAGGATGCCCAAAAGCAGATCGAAGAGCTCCAAACCGAGCTGAGGAAAAGAGAAACCAGCCCCGGACAGCGCAAGGAAACAGAAAAGCTGATTGCCGCTTTTCAGGATGAAGTCCGGTTGAGGGAGGCCAAGATCTCTTTCTTTGATTCGGCGATCCGGAAGCTGGAAGACCTCGCCCACCACCACCATCTTTCGGCAGCCATAGAGGAAAAAAAACAAAAGCTCCGGAAAATGCGCGAATCCCATTTCGATGAGATCGCCGAAATGGAAGAATTGAGGTCGGAAGTTGAAACCGACACCCTCGTCCTGAAAACCATAGAGGAGTTATCCGAGCGCATGTTCGCAAGCGTCGATGCAGGCCACGCCGAATCGATCCTCAACGAACTGGACAAAATGACCCGTGAAATCAACCGTCCATGAGAAATTGTTTTGGTTTTGGAATTTGCTTCCTCCTGATCAGTTTATGGAGCGGATGCGCCGAACCGGAAAATGAGAAGGCTTTCCAATACCTTTTCATGGGGCATATCTACGATTGGAACCAGGGCAACCGGGTCGATCCCCGGCTGGAAAGCGCGGATTTTTCCCGATTCGACCAGGTCTGGCTGGGCGGCGACATTTGCAGCAGGACGACGGAAGAGCCCGGTACGCTCGATTACCTGGACTCCCTTTTTGATCTGGGTTCTCCCCGGACACAATGGACCTTAGGCAACCACGATCTGCTGTTCGGCCACCAGGACCGGATCGAAACCTATACCGGCCGGCCGACCTTTTACGCCGCGTGGATAAACGGCATTTGCCTGGTTGTCCTCAATACGAACTACTTTTGGTATTACCCTTCAACGCCGGCTCAGGACAACTGCGCCGCCAAATCCCGGCAACTTGAGCTGATCAGGAGCGTTTGCGATACCATTCAACAGGCGTCCCACCTGGTTATCCTCCACCATCATGCCTTGCTGGCCGGCCTGATCACCGACCGCGGCGGGCAGCAGATCAAGGTATTCAATGCCAACTACCCCGACCCGGCCGTCACCTGCGATTCCGCCAGCTTATTCACCGAAACGGTTTACCCGATGCTGACGGCCGTGCAGAACAAGGGCATCCAGGTCATCATGGTGGGCGGCGACCTCGGCACCAAAGCCAAGAAGTTTTCCTACCGCACCGCCGAGGGCGTTGTACTGTTGGGCGCCGGCCTCAACAACAGCCTGGATCCGCGCTATGCACCGGAATACGTGACCAGCTTTGACCCCGACCAGGTGCTGATTTTCCACCATGACCCGCAGGCCGGCAGGTTGGATTGGTCCTTTATCACGCCGGAAGCCCTTCCAAAGAAATAAGGAAAAAGCGACTGCCAGAGCATTCGCATTGAAGCAGCCGGAGGGGTATCGAAAAAACCTCTTGACACCAAGTTTGAACCATGTTATCGCTTTTTTGCTACCTTTGCCGCATGCAACTGTCAGCAAGTCATTTAGCAGGGCTTTTAAACGGAACGGTCGAAGGGGACCCGGAAGTTTTTGTCAGGAAACCCAGTCCGATTGAGGTCGGCGGTGAGGGCACCATATCTTTTCTGGGCAATCCGAAATACGAGCCGTTTGCCTATACGACTACTGCATCCATTCTGGTGGTTTCCAAAAGCTTTGAGCCGAAGGAACCGATCAAGGCAACACTGATCCGGGTTGAGGATGTGTACAGTTCAATCGCCTTTCTCACCCAGGAATTCGGAAAAATTCAGAAAAGCCTGGCGGTCAGGTCCGAAAAAGCGGACATTCATCCGGAGGCCGTACTGGGAACGGATGTCAATATCGGACCGTTCAGCATCATTTCGGCAGGCGCCAGGATCGGCAACCATGTGTGGATCCACGAACAGGTGTTCATCGGCCCGGGGGTCACTATCGGCGACCATTCCGTCCTGTTTCCGGGCGTCCGCATCCTGAAAGAATGCGAGATCGGGCAGTATTGCACCGTACAGTCAAATGCCGTTATCGGCGCCGACGGTTTCGGTTTTGCACCGCAACCGGACGGATCCTACAAAAAGATCCAACACCTTGGAAATGTGGTCCTGGAAGACAACGTCGAGATCGGCGCCAATACGACCATCGACCGGGCAACGCTGGGGTCAACCATCATCCGGCGGGGCGTCAAGCTGGACAACCTTATCCAGGTAGGCCATAATGTAGAAATCGGGGAAAACACCGTGATAGCGGCTCAAACCGGCATTGCAGGCAGCACCAAGATCGGCCCGAACTGCCGGATCGGCGGACAGGTCGGCTTTTCCGGCCACCTCAAAATCGCAGCAGGTACGCAGATACAGGCCCAGAGCGGACTGGCGGCCCACGTAGAGACCCCGGATACCGCACTGTTCGGTTCGCCGGCCATTCCCTACAATGACTACATAAAGGCTTATGCAGTTTTCAAAAAATTGCCCGAAATTTACCGCCAGATACACCAACTTCAAAAAGCTGTCACACCAAAGGAAAAATAACAGATCCCGGGCAGGTGTGTTACCAAAAACAGAAGTCATCATCCTGACCAAACCTGAAAGGACTTTAAATTTGCCTCTATCTGTTGTGCACAATGGATTCCGATAAACCGATTATCATTCGATTTGTTAAAATCGTCAAGTTTTATTAGATGTCCAGACCATACGAGATGAAACAACACACGATCAAGGAGCCTGTCAGCCTGACCGGTATCGGTTTGCACACCGGCCAGCAAGCGACCCTGACGTTCAATCCTGCCCCCGAAGACCATGGATTTAAATTCCAACGCGTTGACCTTGAAAATCAGCCGGTCCTGAGCGCTGATATCAACAGGGTCATTTCGACCGACAGGGGTACGACCATCCAGGTCAATGATGCTACCGTATCCACCGTTGAGCATGTGCTTTCGGCCCTGTGCGGCCTGCAGATCGACAACGTGCTGATCATGATCGACGGCCCGGAAGCCCCCATCCTGGATGGAAGCGCCGCCGAGTACGTCAAAGCGTTGAAAGCCGCCGGCATCCAGGAACAAAACGCAGATCGCCAATTCTTTGAAATAGAAGAACCGATCGCCTACCGGGATGAAAAAACCGGTGCGGAATTGATCGCCCTGCCTGCCGACCACTTTGAAGTCACCACCATGATCGACTTCAAATCGGAAGTGCTCGGCCAACAATATGCAACCCTCACCGGATTGGAGGACTACGAAACCGAAATAGCGCCTTGCCGCACCTTTGTCTTCCTCCATGAGGTGCAGGCCCTGCTGGAGCGCAACCTGATCAAAGGCGGCAGCCTGAACAATGCCGTAGTGATCAGCAACCGGCCTGTGGCGGAAGATGAATTGAAAAACCTGGCAGCCAAATTGGGCGTGGAAGCCATACCCGTTACGCAGGAAGGCATCCTGAACGCTGACAAGCTCTATTTCAAAAACGAGCCGGCACGGCATAAACTGCTGGATGTCATCGGCGATATGGCCCTTCTGGGCGCGCCCGTCAAAGGCCGGATCATCGCAACCAAGCCGGGGCATGCCGCTAATGTGGAGTTCACCAAACTCCTCAAGAAAAAAAGTGTGGAACAGCGCAAACTCGGCGCCAAACCCAAATACGACCCCGATGCTACCCCGCTCATGGACTCGGTGCAGGTCGCTCAATGGTTGCCCCACCGTTATCCGTTTTTACTGGTGGACAAGATCATCGAGCTGTCGGATCACCACGTGGTAGGCGTAAAAAATGTCACTTTTAACGAATATTTCTTCCAGGGACACTTCCCCAATAACCCTGTAATGCCCGGCGTTCTTCAAATTGAGGCTATGGCCCAAACCGGCGGCATCCTGGCGCTTTCCACCGTTGAGGACCCCGGCAACTGGGATACTTACTTTTTGAAAATCGAAAATGCCAAGTTCAAGCAAAAGGTTGTACCTGGAGATACCGTGTTGTTTAAAATGGAACTTTTGGCGCCCATCCGGCGGGGAATCTGCCAGATGGCTGCCACAGCATACGTAGGGAACAAGATCGTTTCGGAAGCCGAATTAACTGCTCAAATTGTTAAGCGCTCGTAGCATGATCCAGTCTAATGCTTATACTGTAATCCATCCGGAGGCGCAAATTGGCCAAGATGTCACTATTGGGCCATTCACCTATATCGATAAGGACGTCATTATCGGGGACGGCACCTGGATTGGTCCGAATGTAACCCTCTTCGAAGGGGCCAGGATCGGGAAGAACTGCAAAATATTCCCGGGCGCCGTTATCGCCGGCGTACCTCAGGACCTGAAATTCGAAGGGGAATATTCCAATGTATTCATCGGCGACCATACCGTCATCCGGGAATACGTTACCGTCAACCGGGGAACGAAATTCAACGACTCCTTCAAAACAGTCGTCGGCAATTATTGCCTGTTGATGGCGTACTCGCATGTCGCACACGATTGCATCCTGGGCGACCATGTCATCATGGCCAATAACGTAAACCTCGCAGGTCATGTCGAGATCGAAGACTGGGCCATCCTCGAAGGGCTCGTCGCCGTTCAGCAATTTATCCGCATCGGCAAACACAGCTTCGTTGCCGGCGGTTCGCTGGTGCGCAAAAACGTGCCGCCCTATATCAAAGCGGCCCGGGAACCCCTGTCCTACGCCGGCATCAACGCCATCGGCCTCACCCGCCGGCAGTTCTCTCCCGAAACCATCAACCATATCCACGATATTTACCGCATCCTTTTTGTCAAAGGGTACAACCTGTCCAGGGCCATTCAGGAAGTTGAAGAACTCATCGAACCCACTCCGGAACGGGAAGATATACTCGGCTTTATCAAGGTAGCTGAAGCAGGAGTGGTGAAAGGATACCAGTCTTTAAACGGCAGCGGCGTATATGAGGATTGAACTGACCGGCATCGGAAAGCGCTTCCGGTGGGAATGGATATTGAAAAATGTCAATCTTGACCTGCAACCAGGCCAGGCCTATGCCGTAACCGGCCCCAACGGCGCCGGTAAATCCACTTTGCTGAAACTGATCTCCGGCCACCTCACCCCTTCCAAGGGAAAAATCCGCTTCAGCCTGGACCAATCCCCCATAGAGATCAACAAGGTCTTCCGGCAGGTCGCCTACGCTGCTCCCTATATCGAACTGATCGAGGAGTTTACGCTGCCCGAGTCCATACTTTTCCACCATAAGTTCCAACCGCTGAGGGACGGCCTCGATGCATCGGGTTTGATGGACCTGCTTGGATTTCCAGCTTCCGCCCGAAAAAAACAGGTGCGGCATTTTTCCTCAGGCATGAAACAACGGCTCAAACTGGCCCTCTCCATCTGTTCGCGCACTTCGGTGTTATTGCTGGACGAGCCCAGCACCAACCTGGATACCCAGGGCGTAGAATGGTTCCATGGCCTGATCAGGGATTTCACCGGCCCCGAACGGCTGGTGGTCGTAGCCTCCAATGTCGAGGTGGACCTGGCCTTTTGCGGCCCCCGGATCAACATCCTCGATCTGAAGTCGTAGCGCGCCTCCCCTTCCGGTTTTACTGGCGGATTTCTGCCTTCATCTGCGGAAAGAACAATACTTCCTGTATGGAATACTGGTTGGTCAGCAGCATAGTGAGCCGGTCCATCCCGATCCCAAGGCCCGATGTGGGGGGCATACCGTATTCCAGCGCCCGCAGGAAGTCCTCGTCAAGCGCCATAGCTTCTTCGTCTCCCCTGGCGGCCAGCTTCAACTGGTCCTCAAACCGTTCGCGCTGATCGATAGGGTCGTTCAACTCTGAATAGGCGTTGGCGATCTCCTTGCCGTTGACAAACAGCTCAAAGCGTTCAACCAGCCCCGGGGAAGAGCGGTGCTTCTTGGCCAGGGGCGTCATTTCAATGGGGTAATCCGTGATATAGGTCGGCTGGATCAGGTTGTGTTCCACCTTTTCCCCGAAAATTTCGTCGATCAGTTTACCCTTGCCCATGGAATTGTCCACCTCTATGCGCAGGTCGCGGCAGGCCTTGCGCAAGGCCTCTTCGTCCATTTCCGAGATATCGATCCCGGCGTACTCGCGGATGGAATCAGCCATGGTCAGGCGTCGGTAGGGTCCGGCAAAATCGATGGTATGGTCGCCCACCTGCACCGTGGTTCGGCCGCAGACTTCCCGGGTGATGTACTCCAGGCATTGTTCCACCATTTCCATCATCCAGTTGTAGTCTTTGTAGGCTACGTAGATTTCCATGGAGGTGAATTCCGGGTTGTGGGTCCGGTCCATGCCCTCATTTCTGAACATTTTCCCGATCTCATACACGCCGTCATACCCGCCTACGATCAACCGTTTGAGGTAAAGCTCATTGGCGATGCGCATGTACAGGGGCATATCCAGGGTATTGTGGTGCGTTTTGAACGGTCTGGCCGCCGCACCGCCGTGGATGGGTTGGAGAATGGGGGTTTCCACTTCCAGCCAGCCCTGAGCATCAAAATACCGCCGCATAGCGGAGATGATCCGGCTTCGCGTGATGAAAATGGATTTGAATTGCGGGTTGACGGTCAGGTCGACATAGCGCTGCCGGTACCGCTGTTCAGGGTCGGTAAAGGCATCGTACACGTGACCGTCCTTGTCGCGTTTGACGATCGGCAGGGGCTTCAGCGCTTTGCTGAGCAATACCAGTTGGCGGGCATGGAGGGTCAGTTCCCCGGTTTGGGTTCCGAACAATTCGCCCCTGACGCCGATAAAATCACCGATATCCAGCAGTTTGATGAGTTGGTTGAAGCGTTCTTTTTCCTCTTCGGTTTCCCCGATCTCATCCTTGCGCAGATACAGCTGGATGCGGCCCTGGCTGTCCTGAAGCTGGGCAAACGGGCCCCGTTGCCCCATGAAACGGCCGGCCATTGCCACTTCCGGCATCCGGTCAGGGCCGAAATCGCCCAGCGCTTCTTTCCTGATCTGTTCGATGAATTGCTCCAGAGAAACGGACGATCTGCCGGACTCCGGTTTGAATTCGGGGTTTTCCGGCAAATCCCAACCCTCGCCGGTCAGGGCCTGGGCCTTGAACCGTTGCTGGATCAGGGTTTGAAGGGCTTCAGCGCCCTTTTCAGGAGACCAGCCTTTGATCTGCCCCAGCAGATCTGACAGGTTGGTCAGGTATTGTTCGGTTGAAAAATCAGAAGAATGAAAATTTACTTCAAAGTGATTCGCAGGATACGGATCAAAACCCAAATCGCGAATTTTCTGCAAATTTTCTCTGCGAATGATTTCCTGTTCGCTAAGATTTTGCATATCTCAGTATTGTGCTTTAGCTGAATTTATGAATGAAACCGCCACTTTGGGGGCTTGGTTCCAAAAACGCCGCAAAAATAGAACGATTTTAGCGGGAAAACGAATAATTTTTTTATTGCAAAAAATTTATATATTTGTGCCCTGGAAAGCATTATCACGTCTAATGGATGCGCCTGCTCTGAAATCGGGCGCGCCTCTGTCTACTCTCTTCAGCGCCTGAACCTTTCACCGGGAACAAATCATATTATGAAAAACCTAGGATGGACCTGCTGGTCTTAGCCGTTCGCATTCAATTTAAATCTGCATAAGCATGAAAAAATGCCTTACTTTCATCTGCTGCCTTTTTCTTTTTCAATCCTGGTCGGTTCAGGCACAGGATATTTTCGGCGGTCTGCTGGAAAAAGAAAAACCGGCATTCACTGTGAATTTCCTGCCGGGGCTTGACAAAGGCACTGCAAGACTGTCGCTCTTCTTTACGCATAGCAAAATGGACGAGCTGGAGGTTTCGGTATGGGTTCAGGACAAGGGTTCTCTACTGGATATTGCCGGTAAACGGATGCTTGTCAGCGATCTGCAGCGGATCAAAAACCGCCAGACGGATACCCTTACGATCACCGGCCTGTCCGATACGCACTTTTATTCCGTCAGCATAGACTATCGCAATCCGCAATCCATCTCCAGGAAATTCTCTACTTATGAACTGGAGAATCCATTTCGGTACGATGCGCAGGAAAAACCGGCCATCGCCCGGAAATCTCCCGAACCTGTGCAAAAGCCAATGGTGCAAAACACCCCGGTCAGCAGCGTCCCGGTTTACCAGCAACCCGCTCCGGCCAATCCCTGCAAGGATCCCAATATCCTGCTGGGCATTGAAAAATCGGGCTACTGCGAATCGGGCAACCGGCCGGCCCTGCTCATTCAGTGCACCAACTGCGAAAACCGCAACTGGAAATTTTCCGTCGAGCTGCGGAACAGTTACGAAGTCTGGCGGCCGATCCGCGCTGACGGCAACCAGCAAACAGCCATGGGCAACGCAATCCGGCGCGAGCCGATGTGCCTGCTGCGGCCCGGCGATTACTACGCACGCGTGCTGGCCTGGGGCGACAATTGCCCCGAGCCTATAGTCGTCAATTACGACGGCCTGATCAGCGTGACGGACAAGCCCCAATTGCCGGCGCCCAACCCCAACGCCTTTGTTGAAATGAAAGAATCCGAACCGCTGCCCGACTCCTGTCAGGTCACCGGCCAGGCCCTCCTCACCGGCAACCATATCCAGGGATGGCTTTACCTGCCGGCCTACTCCGCCTGCGCCTATTCGAAGCCCGTTGCCATGGTGCGGTACGTGAATCCCAAACACAGGGATCTTACGCTGGAAAAACTCCCGCTCATCCCGGGGGCGCAGATGCCCTTTGATTTTGCCCTGGATGAAACAGACCTGGAAAGGGGCATCCATACGATCCAGGTGGTCGTCAGCGTAACAGCTTCCGGCGCCGACGAGGAAACACCGATCGAATCGTTCTGGCTCAAAGCCGCCGACGCCCGCTCGTTCAGCACCTCCGCTTATGACCAGCCCGACCTGGCCATCAATACCAAACCGGCTGCCGCCCCGGTACCGCAAAAGCCGGATTGGGGAGCGAAGAACGCCAATCCGCAGACCAATAGCGCACAGCCTCAGGCCGCCGGCTTTGAGGAGGAACCCTATATCGATCCGATGCTTGAGCAACAGATCCAGGAGGTCAGCGTAACGGCTTCCGATCCCAATTGCACGCCTGTCCAGGATCTTCGCCTGGTGTTCGACCCCAAGAATCCGGGAACGCCGCTGTTCATCTCCTGGTTGAGCCCGCGTTGCTGCCAGGAGTCCGGATGTGAATACACCGTATGGTCAGGCACTACGCCAAGCACCCTGAAACTGCTGGTGAAAGGCAACAAGCCCGGCGCCGTGATCTCCGAAGTATTGAACAACAGCCGGTCGGAAGACAAATACTACGAGGTCGTCGTCAAGTCGCCCAACGGCAACCGGAAGGCCGCCTACGTTTTAGGGGAAGGCCCGAAATACGGGATTGAAGCTATCCTCGATTACCAGGACCGGCTGAAAGCCCCCAGGAGCGACACCCTCGTTGCCGTCCGGGAAAAACCGGGTGTGGTGATGATCAACCCCAACGAGACGGCCGTTCCTGTGTCGGCTAGCTGGAATGATAATACCCTCGAAGCCAAAGGCGAAGAAGCCGTTTACGTTTACGAAACGCCCAAGTACCCGGTCACCGACTTCGAGCCTTGCAAATACAAGCGCGAAACCATCGGCCTGGCCAAGGCGTCCACCGTTCAACCGGGCCAGGAAATCAACCTGAAGTACGACTTCAAGGACAAGGATTATCGCTTTACCCTCTATCTCCTGCCGGAAGACGTGGACGAATGGGTGGTCGCCCCCGGCACCCAGGAATTACAGGCTTCGCCGGAGTTCAAGTTCAAGGCGACCCAATGTCAGTCCGGG
>WBZL01001761.1_pt1 | contig 21992 bp, 21 predicted proteins | sample 5204291 | NCBI WGS metagenome assembly WBZL01 (sample SAMN12344345, study PRJNA552823) | activated sludge metagenome | biome: Activated sludge suspended growth; feature: Nitrification reactor; material: Wastewater; isolation source: activated sludge from nitrification reactor of wastewater...
CCCGGCTGTGCAGCGACAGCCGGAAGGCGCTTGCCTCGGCGACACCCTGCCAGGCGATCTCCGGTCGCAAGGTGGACATCACCGCGCGTGGCGCCGGGTTGACGAACACCGGTGCCGGGCACGACACGTCAGCGGCAGCGCTGGCGCCCGTAAGCAACGCCGCCGCTGCCGTCGCGGGATGAAAAGGTGACATCGGGGTCCACTGCCAAACGGGCATGCGCTTTCGCATTCTTGATGAGACACGTATTGTGTTCCGCATGTCGATGGAGGTCAAAAACTGCGTAAACTTGGCGCAGCCAAAAAACCAGGCACGGAAATTGCCGAGCTGGATCCACGTCAAGGGCGGGCGCCGGCCCGGCGTAGATCTCCCCTCCCCACTCGCGAGGGAGAGGGAAACGGTCATGACTTTCATGATCGGGGGTGCCTGGAAAAGTCATGACCGTTCGACCAATCAATGTTAACGCGAGTCGGGCCAATCGGCCGCGCGTGCTTCCAGCAGCCGCACCAGGGCATGCAGTACGCGATTGACCGGCGTGGCGATGCCTAAGGCTTCGCCCCGGCGCAGCACGTAGCCGTTCAGGTGATCGATTTCGCTGCGCTTGCCACGCGCCACGTCGTGCGCGGTGGAGGATTTCTGCGTCGCCATCGAGCGCGCGATGCCCGCTACTGCGGCGCGGGTGTCGCCCGGCACCATGACACCGTCGGCCTGCGCCACGGCGAGACATTCAGCGACGATGTCCGCCATCACGCCGGCGATGCCTTCGCCCGGCGCGATGCGACCGTAGGGCAACTGGGTGATCGCCGACAGCGCGTTGTAGGCACAATTGATGATCAGCTTGGCCCACAGTGCGCCGGCGACGTTGTCCGAAACCTGCACCGGCACGCCGGCGGCGGCGAACTCGGCCACCACCTCGGCACTTCCGGTGAAAGGCCCGATCACCAGCTCGCCGCGCCCGTGGTGGCGCAGGTGGCCCGGCCCCGCCATCTCGGTGGCGACATACACCACCGCCGCATGCACTGGTCGCCCCAGCGCCGCCTGCAGGCGTTCGGCATTGTCATAGCCGTTCTGCAGGCTCAGCAGCATGACATCATCCGCAAGGTGCGGCGCCATCTCCGCAGCAGCCTGCAGGGTGTCGGTGGACTTCACGCAACACAGCACCATGCGTGCGCCCGCGACGCCGGCCGCCTCGGTGCTGGCCGCGACCCGTACATGCTCCTGGAAGCCCAGCGTGTCCATGTAGAGACCGTCGCGTGTGATCGCCTCGACATGCCGCGGCCGACCGATCAGCACCACTTCGCGCCGCGCGCGCGCCAGCATGCCGCCGTAGTAGCAGCCGACCGCACCGGCACCCAATACCGCTGTTCTCATCGCAATCGCTCCTCAATATGCCCTGCCTGTCCCGGCGGCAGGCCATGCATACCGGAGGCGGGACACGGCATGGCAAACGAGAGCTTTGACGCGGTTCATGCGAGACGCACGATACGTTTCTCCGAATCCGGTTACTTCGCCGAAGACATGCCACGAGCAATCCAACGGGGAGGTTACCGGCTTGGGGACGGCTCACATGGAGTGGAAACCAATCATGTTGCCCTCTGTGTCGCGAACCAGCGCGATAAAGCCGTGCTCGCCAATCGACATTTTTTCTTTCACCACCGTTCCGCCATTTGCCTCAACGCGTGCGGCTTCCACAGCACAGTCTTTGCAGCCAAAGTAAACCAATGTGCCGCCACCCGCGGAGGGAAAGCCATCCATCTTGACGAGCATGCCGCATGCACCATACGAAGTTGGCGCGGTGGATTTGTCGGAGGGGAATGCCCACATTTCCATGGTCATGTCCGCCGTTGGCGCGGACATTTTTTCAAGTTTGAGGTCAAGCACGGCTTCGTAGAAGCGCCTGGCTCGCGACATGTCTTGGACATAAATCTCGAACCAGACAACGGGATTGTTCTGCATAAGGTTCTCCTTGGTCAATTGGAAGCGATTCAGCGGGTGTGAATGAAAGTGTTGGGAGGTACCGATGGCTCCCCTCCCCCCTCGCGGGGGAGGGGTTGGGGGAGAGGGGGTGTCGATGCCCTCGCAGATGTCAGCAGAGCAGACTGACCGCTTTGGCGATGTGCTGTCGCAAGGATTCGACGAATTCGTGTGCAACGATGGCCCCTCTCCCCCAACCCCTTCCACGGCCCGCGATGCCGCGCGGGCCGTGGAAGGGGTTGGGGGGCGAGAGGGGGAATTCGCGGAGCATGCTCCGCGCCCATCGAGCGATTCCGGCGTGCCAGCCGGAATGCGCCCTGCAAGGGAGGGAAACGGTCATGACTTTCATGATCGGGGGGCCTGGAAAAGTCATGACCGTTCGCTACGGCGGTGCGTCAACGTCGGCTGGAGCGCCTTGTCGGGCGCGATTTTCTCAACGAAGTGCAAGCTTGTCATGGTCATTCCTTCACGCTCATAGAACCGGTGAGCCACCTTTCTTTGGATTCCGGAATCCAGATGCAGTTGTTCGCAGCCTTCCTGTGCGGCTAGTTCTTTGAGCCATGATAGCAACCTGGCACCATGCCCCTTTGAACGTTGCCCGGAAAGGGTGACCAGATCATCGACGTACAGGAAACGCCCCCACGCCAAATTTTCACCGATCCGAAAGCCGGCCACGGCGACCACACCATTGGGCTCTTGAACGTAGGCGAGCCGATACCCCGCGCTTTCCTGGCCACGAACACGGGAAAGAAATTGCTCCTCCGCGAGGTGAGGGCGAAGTTCCCACATGACGGGATAACAGGCCGCAATTTCGGCATCGGTCGTGGCAATGTGAAGGCTCATGGTTGATTGGTATGGCACCCAACGTGCAAGGTCAGGGTAAGCGTTCAGCTTATCCCCCTGGACGCGCGCGGTCGCACTGTTTTTTTGAGAGGCAACAACTCGTCAAATCATACCATGATGCCAGCGGTCTGTTCGACCCCTGCACTGCTCGACTGCGCGCGCCTCTCCAGCGCCAGGCACAGACCAGTGCAGACGTCTGCCCGTGCGTGTCATCCGTCCAGAAGCGGCGGCGGACAGCACGATTTCCTGCCAGCGACCAAGAGGCGAAGCACCTGCCCCGCTTCGCCACGAGAGCCGGGCAGCCCTACCGGGGAATCAATCCCATCCATCGCACACCATCTGCTCCTCACTCATGAAGCATTCGCCAGAACCAGCCGCTGCCCTGGCAGGAGCATGCGCCGGCTTCTCCCTGGCTTCCAACTCCATGGATTCCAGATCCACTGGTGAACATTGTTCCGGCATCAGCCACGCACTCATGATGCGCAAACGCGCTCCCGCCATAACCTCTTGGATCGTTAACATGGTTTTCTCCTGTCGAGCGACTTTAGGTGCCGAAAGGCCGGCACGCATTACCTGGAGACAATCTCAGCATGTTAAATTTATCACTTAAATTAGTGATATATTCAATTTTTTGTGCTTACGTAGGGCATACAGGTGCGGCGCCTTGCCAGGCCGCAGGCCGCGGCCGGCGAAAGGACGCAGGGCAGCAGAATCGCGTTCTGGATGCTCTGGCAGCAGGGAGAAATCCGGCAGCCGACATCGATCGCTGTCCACGCCGGAAAGCTGCTGGCGAACGGCGCCGGACAGCCGCAGCGTGTCGGCAGTCGATTCAGCAAGCACCCGCTGGGTGGGCGCTGACCCGGTCGCGCCGTTTGTGGCGAGTACCGATGCCGTGGTCGCGCATCAGGCGATCGACCCGTTCCTTGAACCCGGCCGTGTAGGCCTGCTTCGGCCTCTTCATTTCCTGCCTGCCAAAAGTAACGTCGATTTTAGGTCACCCTGGGCAGACGAAATTTCGGGGGAAGCTCAATCTGCAGCACACCGGCCTGATGACAGCCCGATCCCGCAGGTGGGGGGGTGTTCCTGCCGGTGTTCATGTCAGGCCCTCTCGTCGCGTCACGCGGCGGCATTGCGGCAGGCGGCGCGGGGTTTTGCCGCTGCCGGCGGCGGCCTGGGCGTGGGTGGCGCAAGGGCTGTGCGTTCAAGGCTGGCGGACATGGCGCGTTCTCCTGGGAGGGCAGACTGGCTGTCGTCGCACGCCGTTGCGCGATGGCGCCCGCTGCGGCCTGCCTGGGTCTGTCGAGTTCCACGAGCGTGCTTGCTGAATGGCCATCCGTTCATGCTGGCGATCGAATACGTCACGAGCTGGATATGGTCGCTGCGGACGGCGAAACCGATGGCCATGGGAACCCCGCTTTGTGGTGTCGGCATGATCGCGCATGTCGATGCGGTAACATGTCGCCTCCCGACGGAAACATCCCTTGCCGGCCGCCGTTCACGAGACCGCGGGCCGCCAGAGAACAGCTCATGGACAACAACAATCACCGTTCTGTTTGCCAGTTCCAGGTGGCCGCGCTTGCCACGTTGACTTCCCTCGCCATTCTAGTGACGTTCCCGCCGGTCGCGCACGCCGCGTCGGTGAAGGAATCACCCCCATCCGCGTCGTCGCCGGCCCATGTCGCAGCCCATGTCGAACTGCGGCCGCTGAAAACGGTGGTTGTGCATCCGCAGCGCGACGTTGCGGCGACGGTAAACGCGCGCAACGAGTCCAAGCTCGCCGCCGAGGTGGCGGGGGTGGTGCTGCGCTGGAGCGCCGATACCGGCGTCCGAGTGCGGCGCGGCGAGGTGCTCGCCGAGATTGATCCGGCCGACTATCGCCTGGCGCTGGCACGTGCGCGCTCGGCGGCGGAAGCGTCGGCGGCGCGCCTGAAGCTCGCCGAGGCGCAGTTGCAGCGCTCGCAGTCGCTGGTCGAGAAGGGCTTCATCTCGCAGGAGGGGCTGGCGCAGAAGGAAACAGAGGTCGCGCTGATGCGTGCCGAGCTGGCTTCAAACCGGGCGCAGCAGGCAACGGCGGCGCGGCAGCTCGCCAAGACGCGGTTGCGCGCGCCCTTCGATGCCGAGGTACGCGAGCGCAAGGGGCAGATGGGTGAAAACGTCGCCGCCGGTACCGTGCTCTACGTGTTGGTCGAAGCCGGTGCCAGCGAGCTGGCTGCCAGCGTGTCGCCGGCCGACGTGGCGGGCCTGAAGATCGCGAGCGATCTGCACTTCGAGGCGCAGGGCGTGCGCTACCCGGTGCGCCTGCTGCGCGTCGGTGCGACGCTGTCGCCGACGGCGCGCACGCAGGAAGCCCGCTTCGCCTTCACGGGCGCGTCGCCGCCCGCGGGCAGCGACGGTCGACTGGTCTGGAGCGACCCGCAGCCGCACCTGCCGGTGGCGGTGATCGTGCGCCGGGGTGCGGCACTGGGCGTTTTTGTCGCCGAGGGTGACCAGGTGCGCTTCGTGCCACTGCCCGGCGCGCAGGAGGCACGCGCAGCGGCCGTGCCGGCCGGCCTTGCCGATACGGCGGCGATCGTCGTCGGCGGTCAGGCGGCGCTGCAGGACGGCATGGCGATTCGCGCAGCCCAGCACTGAGGTCGGTGCGATGAAATTTTTCCGCCTGCTGCTCGCCAACCACCCGCTGGCGAACATCCTTTTCGCCGTGGTCATGCTACTCGGTCTCGTCAGTTATGTGACGATGCCGCGCGAGCAGGACCCGGAGATCAACTTCAACTGGGTCAGCATCACCACCACGTTGCCAGGAGCGACCGCCGAGGAGGTCGAGCGCTTGATTGTCAATCCGCTGGAGGATGGCATCAAGGGCGTCGCCGACGTGCGCTTCGTGATCTCGAACGCGCGCGAGAACGTAGCGACGATGCTGGTGCGCTTCCGCGAGATCGATCAGCGCACTTTCGACAAGCGCATGAACGACCTGCGCCGCGAAATCCAGAACAAGCACAGCGGCGAATTGCCGAAGGAGGCGAAGGAACCGGGCATCATCGAGATCACCACCTCGAACGGTTTTCCGACCGCCTCACTGCTGCTGCTCGGCCAGGCCGACGACGAGACGCTGCGCGCTACCGGGCGGCGCATCCAGACCGATCTGGAGCGGCTCTCCGGCGTCGACAGGGTTTTCGCCACCGGCCTGCGCGAACCGGAGATTCTGGTCAGCTTCCGACCCGAGGCGCTCGCTGCGCGCGGCCTCACGGCAAGCGATGTCGCCGACTCGCTGGCCGCGTGGTATCGCGATGTTTCCGGCGGCACGCTGAAGACGAAGGAAGGCGCCTGGTCGGTCAGCGTCACCGGCGTGACGCTCGATCCGCAGCAGCTCGAGGGCGTGCCGGTGCAGGCCACCGGCCGGCCTGGTGTCACGGCACGGCTCTCCGAGGTGGCACGTATCGAGCGAGCGCGCGCGACGGCGACCAATTACGCGACCAGCGACGGCCGCCCGGCGCTGCTTTTCGCGGTGACCAAGAAATCGGGGGTGAATACACTGCAGCTCGTCGAGCGGCTCAAGGATTACATTGCGCGGCAGAACCCGTTGTTCGCAGCGAGCGGGCTCTCGCTTGCCGTCGCCGACGACCAGACGGTGCCGACGCGCGAGGCGGTCGGCGTCATGGAAACCAATGCGCTGTTCGGTGCCATCCTCGTCTTCGCCATCTGCTGGCTCTTCCTTGGCTGGAAGATTGGCGTACTGGTCACGGTCGGCATTCCGTTCTCGCTGCTCGGCACCTTCGCCGTGCTGGCGGCGATGGGGCATACGATCAACGTCTCGGTGCTGCTCGGCGTGGTGATCGCGCTCGGCATGCTGGTCGACGACGCGGTGGTCATCGTCGAGTCGATCTACTACCGCATCGCGCGTGGCGAGGACGCCCTCGAGGCCGCTGTGGCCGCCGTGCGCGAAGTCGGTGCACCGGTGATTGCCTCGGTGGCAACGACGATGGCCGCCTTCCTGCCGCTGATGCTGCTGCCCGGCATCGTCGGCAAATTCATGTTCATCATTCCCTTCGTCGTCGCGCTGGCGCTGGCGATCTCGCTCATCGAAGCCTTCTGGATGATGCCGGTGCACGTCGTCGCCTGGAAGCTGAAGGTCGACACGAGTTCGCGCATGCAGATCTGGCGCGAGCGCTTCAACCGGCGGCTGCGCTTGCGCTATGGTCAGGCGCTGGCCTACGTGCTGCGCCGGCCGAAGCGTTTTTTGGTGCTTTCCGCAGGCATTGTTGTCGGTGCCGTCGCGCTGCTTGCGATCGATGCTGTGCGCGTGCAGTTCTTCGCCTTCGACCCTTTGCGTGTGCTCTACGTGAACGTCGATATGCCGGCCAGCGCCTCGCTCGAAGAGACGCTGGCCGAGGTGCAATCTGTCGAGAAGACCGTGCGCGGGCGTCTGCACGGTATCGGCAGCGAGGGCGAGGCGCGTGCGGTCTATGGCTACGCCGGCCTGAAGTTCACCGAGAATGACGCCCTTTACGGCGACCCCTACGGGCAAATCGCCATCTCGCTCAATCCGAACCGCGAGGGCGCGCGCGGGGTGAACGAGGTGGTCGAGCAGATGCGTGCCGACATCGAGGCGCTGCCGGGAGCGGGCCGCAAGAGCTTCACCGTGCTCTCGGGCGGGCCACCGGCCGGCAAGGCGATCAGCGTCAAGGTGCGTGGCGACGACCATGCCGAGGTGCAGGCCGGAGCCGACGCGCTGCTCGGCATCGTGCGCGCCATTCCCGGCACACGCGATGCGCAGGACGACCATGTGCCGGGCCGGCCGCAACTGTCGTTCCGGCCCGATGCCGAAGCACTCCGCAAGGCGGGCCTTTCGGCGGCACAGGTGGCGCGGCAGGTCAGGCTGGCGGTCGATGGCGAAGTGCTTGCCTTCACGCGCGACGGCGGCGCCAAACTCGAAGTGCGCGTACGTTCCGGGCGCTACCCGCGCGAGCGGCCGGAGGCACTGCTCGATGAACCGGTGGTCCTGCCCGATGGCCGCATGACGCGGCTGGGTGCGCTGGTCGAAACGGAAGTCAAGATCGGGCGCGGCTTCATCCGCCACTACAACTTGCGGCGCACGATTACCGTGGAAGCCAATCTCGACAAGACGGTGATCGACACCCCGGCCGCCAACGCGCAGATCAAGGATGACTGGGAAAAGATCCGCGCCCGGCATCCGAATGTCGACCTCGATTTCTCGGGCGAGCTGGAGGACATCGAGGAAAGCCTCAATGCGATGAAGGTGCTGTTCCTGCTTGGCATCGGGCTGATCTACCTGATCCTCGCTACGCAGTTCGTCAGTTACTGGCAGCCGCTAATGATCCTCGTCACCGTGCCGCTGGCGTTTGCCGGCGTGGTCTACGGGTTGACGCTGACCGGCAATCCGCTCTCGCTTTACACGCTTTACGGCGTCATCGCGCTGACCGGCATCGCGGTCAATTCGGCGATCGTGCTGATCGACGCGGCGAACGACCGCATGCGCCACGGCATCGGCACCCTCCACGCGATCATGGAGGCGGCGCGCCGTCGCGTGGTACCGATCCTGATCACCAGCACGACGACGATCGGTGGCATCTTCTCGCTCGCCGTCGGCTTTGGCGGGCAGAGCCTGCTGTGGGGGCCGGTCGCCGGTGCCATCGTCTGGGGGCTGATGATCTCGACGCTGTTGACCCTGTTCGTCGTGCCGCTGCTCTATCTCGGCTTCATGCGCGGGTGGCAAAGGCCGCGCGTGCCGCCATCGACGCGGTGATTCGGCGTTGCCTTGTTTGCATTGGGCAGGCTCTGACTACCCACCATTCGCACCCTGCCGGCGCCCCGGTGGTGATCGTCGACACGCGCAAGCATTCCGAGCGCGCGGGCGACATCGCGCAGGTGCCTGCACCGGGCGCCGATCTCGCGGCTTTCGTGCCCAGAACCTGGTCATGGTGCACGTCGACGCGGCGCGCCATTCTCGGTTTGCAGTGTGATCTGAAGTGTTCAGCGAGGAGCCGGGGCGGTTATAATGGACTCCTGCTTGGTCGTGCCAAGGGTACTGTTGGCCGGTGCCGCAGGGCACCGTTTGCCGGCAGACTGGTGAGGAGCTGCAACGCAGCTCCATCGATGCTGAAAAGGCCGCTCCCTCGCCGGTTTCTTTCCCCCGTGTTCGTTGATGTTCGTGGAGTACCATGCGGATCCTGCTCTGTAACGATGACGGTTATTTTGCTCCGGGGATCGAGCATCTGGCGCGCGCGCTGGCGGATGTGGCTGAAATTACCGTCGTTGCCCCCGAACGCGATCGCAGCGGGGCGAGCAATTCGCTGACGCTCGATCGTCCCTTGTCGCTCAAACGCGCCGCCAATGGCTTCTATCACGTGAACGGCACCCCCACCGACTGTGTTCATCTGGCCGTCACCGGCATGCTCGACGGGCTTCCGGACATGGTGGTATCGGGAATCAACATGGGTGCCAACATGGGCGACGACACCATTTATTCGGGGACCGTCGCAGCGGCGACCGAGGGTTTTCTGCTGGGCATTCCATCCCTGGCGATTTCGCTGTGCGGAACACCCGGCGAGTACTTTGCGAGTGCGGCGCAGGTCGCCCGCGACCTGGTCGACATGCTGCGGCGACAGGCGCTGCGCGAGCCGGTCTTGCTCAACGTCAATGTTCCCGATGTGCCCTACGCGCAACTGCGTGGCACCGTTGTCACCCGCCTCGGCAAGCGCCACAAGGCCGAACCGGTGGTGCGCACACTGTCACCGCGCAACGAGACCGTGTTCTGGGTCGGTGCCGCCGGGGCCGCGGCGGATGCCGGCGAGGGCACCGATTTCCACGCGGTGCGCAACCATCTGGTGTCGGTGACGCCGCTGCAGGTCGATCTGACCCACAACGCGCAGTTGCCGCTGTTGCGTGGGTGGCTGGCACGATGAACACGCCAGGGACTCATCCCGGTTTTGGCATGACCTCGCAGCGCACGCGCACGCGCATGATCGAGCGTCTGCGCGAACAGGGAATTGTTGACGAAGAGGTACTGGCGGCGATCGCCGCCGTACCGCGCCATGTTTTTGTCGAAGAAGCGCTGGCCTCAAGGGCTTATGAGGATACGGCATTGCCGCTGGGCTACTCGCAGACGATCTCGCAACCCTATGTGGTGGCGCGCATGATCGAAGCGTTGCGCGCCGGCCGCGAACTCGGCAGGACGCTGGAGGTCGGCGCTGGCTGCGGCTACCAGGCCGCGGTGCTCGCGCAACTGACCAAAGAGGTCTATGCGGTCGAGCGGATCGCGCCGCTGCTCGACAGGGCCAGGCTCAATCTGCGCGCGATCAAGGAACTCAAGGTGCGCTTGAAACACGCCGACGGGCAACTCGGTCTGCCCGAGGCCGCGCCTTTTGATTCGATCATCGTCGCGGCCGCCGCGGCGCGGGTGCCACGCGCCCTGTTGCAGCAACTCGCTCCCCATGGCAGGCTGATTCTGCCCCTGGGTGCGGCGACACAGCAACTGGCCCTGATCGAATTCAGACCGGAGGGTTTTGTCGAAACCCGCCTGGATGCCGTGCGTTTCGTTCCGTTGCTATCAGGAGTCGAATGAAGGATCAAGGGATTTTCCGTTGCCACGCTGCTGCTCTGGCCTTGCTACTCGTTCTCGCCGGTTGTGCCAGCATCACGCCAGCGCCGCTGGATGAACGCAGTGCGGCTGCCAAGCCACCGGCAGCCATTGCCAGCAAGGACATGTACCTCGTCAAAAAGGGCGATACGCTGTATTCCATCGCCCTCGATCATGGGCTGGACTACCGGGATCTGGTGGCGTGGAATGCGCTCGAGAATCCGAATCGCATCCTGATCGGACAGGCGTTACGGGTCAGGGCGCCAGGTTCTGCCGCAGCGGGCGAAGCGGCCGTGGTGCGGCCGATTGGTACCGTCGCAGCGGTCGAGCAGCGCCCGCTCGGTGCTGGGGCTGCGGTCGCTGCGGCTGGCGACACTGTGCTCAAGCGGGAACCGAAGGCGGGCAAGGAAGCCTACTCGGAGCAGGCGCTGGCGCGGGCGCAAGCGCAGCCGAAAACAGCCGAGCCGGTCGTGGCCATGGCTACCGTGACCAAGGCCGAAGCCAAGCCGGAGGCTAAACCGGAAGCCAAGCCGGAAACCAAACCGGAAACCAAGCCCGAAGCCAAGCCGGAAGCTCAAGGTGAGGGCAGGACTGGCGATACGGTTGCCGGCGGAGAGGAAATCGCCTGGACATGGCCGGCCAGCGGCAAGCTGATCGGCACTTTCAGCGAGGGCGGCAACAAGGGGATCGATATCAATGGCAAGGCCGGTGATGCCGTGCTTGCCGCCGGTGGCGGCAAGGTCGTGTATAGCGGTACCGGGCTGCGCGGTTACGGCAAGCTGGTGATCGTCAAACACAACAACACTTACCTGACCGCTTACGCGCATAACCAGAGTGTGCTGGTCAAGGAAGGCCAGAGCGTCAACAAGGGACAGAAGATCGCCGAAATGGGCAACACCGACGCCGATCAGGTCAAGCTGCACTTCGAGATCCGACGCCAGGGCAAGCCGGTGGACCCGCTCAAACACCTGCCGCAGCGTTGACCATGTCCGGCGCTTTCGATCCCGATGCCGATTCCTTCACCGACGATCTGGAGCAGCCGGATTTCTTTTTAGAGGAACCGGACCTTGCACCGGGGGGGGGCTCGCCCGAGGCCGAGTTGCTCAATGACGTCACCCAGCATTATCTCAACGAGATCGGTGCCAAGCCCCTGTTTTCTCCGGCCGAAGAGACGGTCTGGGCGCGGCGGGCACGCGCCGGTGATTTCCTGGCCCGCCAGAAAATGATCGAGCACAATCTGCGGTTGGTGGTCAATATCGCCAAGCACTATTTCAACCGTGGCCTGCCCTTGCTCGACATGATCGAGGAGGGAAATCTCGGTCTGATCCACGCAATCGAAAAATTCGACCCCGAGCGCGGCTTCCGTTTTTCGACTTATGCCACTTGGTGGATCCGGCAAAGCATCGAACGCGCGATCATGAATCAGTCGCGAACGATTCGCCTGCCGGTGCATGTGGTCAAGGAAATCAACCTCGTGCTGCGCGCCATTCGCCATCTGGAGGCGGCCAACGGGCGGGAAATCTGCATCGACCAGATCGCCCATCTGATCGATCGGCCGAGCGACGATGTGCGCCGCGTGATGGCCCTCAACGAGCGTATTGCTTCGCTCGACGCCCCCTTGCAGATCGACCCGAGCCGGTCGTATGGCGATGCCCTGGCCGACGAGAGCCTGCTCGATCCGTATGAACTGTTGCAGTCCAACGAGCTTGGCGACTTGCTGAACAAGTGGGTCGGGCAGCTCTCCGAGAAGCAGCGACAGGTTCTGCAACGTCGTTACGGTCTCGCCGGCAAGGAGGCCTGCACCCTTGAAGAAATTGCCTGCGACCTGAATCTGACACGCGAGCGGGTTCGTCAGATCCAGATCGAGGCGCTCGATCACCTGCGCCGTGTCATCCGGCGCGAAGGCGGCACCGCCGACAACCTGCTCTGATGGTTGGCACGCAGGTCAACGTGTGCCGATCAGGTTGTCGTGCGCCGTGCGTAGCGCTTCGGCGAGTTGAAAAACCGACATCGCGTAGAAGCTCGATCGGTTGTAACGGGTGATGACGTAGAAATTGTCGAAACCGAGCCAGTATTCGGTGGCCGCTCCCGGAGTGACCAGGTCGATCAGGGCCGCTGTGCGGTCGCCGTCAGCAGCAGCGACTGCGACCACCCCCTCGGCGGCCATCTCGCGCACCGTCAGCACAGGTTTGATCCCGGTTGCCAGCAATCCGGCCGGGTCGCCGCTGACACTTGCCGGTACGGCCACCGGAGCGCCGCTCTGCCAGCCATGTTGCTGCAGAAAACGGGCAACGCTGCCGATGGCGTCGATGCTGCTGCTGCGCAGGTCGATGCGGTTGTCACCGTCGAAGTCGACGGCAAAGCGGCGCTGGCTGCTGGGCATGAACTGCGGGATGCCGATGGCCCCGGCGTAGGAACCCTTGATTTCGAGCGGGCTGACACCGTTTTCACGCGCCAGCAGCAGAAACTGCTCGAGTTCGCCGCGGAAGAACTCTGCGCGCGGCGGGTAATGAAAGGCGAGCGAGGCAAGCGCTTCGAGGACGCCAAAACTGCCCATGTTCTGGCCATAGACGGTCTCGACGCCGATGATCGCCACGATCACTTCGGCCGGTACGCCATAGATCGCTTGTGCGCGCTGCAGGGTGGCAGCATGTCTTTGCCAGAACGAGAGACCGCCACCGATGCGCGAGCTATTCACGAAGCGCTCGCGATAGCGTTGCCAGGAGCGCTGCTTTTCGGGAAAGGCCGGCGGGCGGATGGCGCGCAGCACCGTGGCGTTCGGGTGGATGGCGGCGAACTGTCGCGTCAGGTGGGCGACATCGAAGCCGTGTTGTTCGTGCATGCCGATGATGAAAGACTGAACCTCCGGTTCCTGGCTGAAACCGGTGCCCGATTGACCGTGGCCAGGCAGGGACAGCAGACAGCCGAGCAGCCCGAGCGTCGCGAATGATTTGTTCAAATCTCTTGTCTCCTTGCGCCAAGCCTCATGACCGTTGTGGTGGCAGGCGGCGCACGCATTGTTGCAGCCGCTCCAGCAGATCTTCACCGCCATGGCGGCCGTAGCGCAGTTGGGCATAACAGCCGGCGGCTTCGCTGGTGAGTGCGGCCAGGTCAGGGCGTTCGCGCGCGACCCTTTGCGCGAAGGCCTGTGGCCCTTCCCAGGCTGCGCGGCCGACCCCCCGGCGTGCCAGCTGCGCGCAATAGCGTTGCCAGGCGCGCTGTGCCGGATCGGCGCGACGACGCCGGGGCAGCGTCCAGCATGTGATGATCAGCAGCGCCAGACCACAGAGTATCGCCAGCGACGCCGTCATGCTCTGCCAGTCGGGGTCGCGCAAGCCAGCCCGTGACAGCAGTTCGCGCTGGCGTTGCGGATTGTAACCGAGCACCCATTGATTCCAGCTATTGTTGGCCGCTTCCCAACGGTTGCGTAGCTGGCGCAGCCAGGTTGCGTCGAGCCGGACGATGCTCGGCAGGGGCTCGCCTTCAGGCAGCGCGGCGGCGATTCCCTGTTCGATGCGCGACGGTGCAACCGCCGCTGTTGGATCGATACGCACCCAGCCCTGGCCGGCCAGCCAGATTTCGCTCCAGGCGTGGGCGTCGGACTGGCGGACGGTGAGATAGCCATCGACCGGATTGATTTCGCCACCCTGGTAGCCGGCGACCACCCGCGCTGGAACCCCGGCCGCGCGCATCAGGAATACGAACGCCGATGCGTAGTGCTCGCAAAAGCCGCGCCGTGTGACGAACAGGAATTCATCGACAGCGTCTGCGCCGAGCAGTGGCGGGCGCAGGGTGTAGTGGAAATCTTCCTGGCGGAACATCGAGAGCGCGGCCGCGGCGATTTTCTCCGCTGGCAGCGATTGCCAACTGTTGGCCAGGGCACGCGTGCGCGGATTGATCCGTGCTGGTAGTGCCAGTGCCTGTTGCAGAATGGCCGGCGCCTCGACGCGGTTGGCATGATAATCGACCGCCGAAACGAACGATATGCGAGTGCGGGCGCGCAGCGGTTCGCGCGCCAGAACTTCGAGGGTGGGCGCCAGCGAACTCTCGGGCGGCAGGCTGGTGGCGACATCGAGTGCCAGCAGCCAGCGCTGGTTGTGCGCTTCGAGAATGCTGGTGTAGGCGTAGGCCGTGCCGCTGGTCTCGATCGTCGGTGCCGGCTTCGGTAGCCTGGTCGGCGGCGTCGTGGTTCGCCAAGTCGCTCCGTCATAGCTGTCGAAGACCGGGCCGCGCCAGTAGCGATCGGCCTTGGCCGGTGTCTCGCCAGCAAAGCGGCTGCGGAAGGCGATCGCACCAGACTGGATCAGATGGCTGATCGACCCCGGCGACATCTGTTCGGACAGGCCGCTCAGACTGGCACGAGCCTCTTGCGGCACGCCCCAGAGCGGTCCTGTGACACGCGGGAAAAGCAGATAGAGGATGAACATGAAAGGCAGGGCCTGCAACAGCAGGCGGGCGGCTTGCCGGGCAGTCGCCATGACTGGCTGGATGCCGCCATGCAGGCTGATCAGGGCGCCCGTCAGCAGGGTCATGGCGACCAGCAGCCAGAGGCCAGTAGGGATGCTCTGCGAGTAGAAATAGTGGGTCAGCAGGAGGAAATAACCGAGCATGACGATGACCAGTGCGTCACGCTGGTGATGCGTTTCCATCGGTTTGAGCGCCATGAACAGGACCAGCATGGCGACGCCCGCGTCCTTGCCGAAGAGGCTGTGAAATTCCCAGGCGATGCAGGCAACGCTGCCGATTACCAGCAAGGCCAGCGACCAGCGTGGTGGCAGCGGGCGACGCTGTTGCCACAGCCAGGCGCGCCAGAGCAGGCTGCTGGCGACCAGCAGCGACAGCCACGGCGGCAGGTGCTCGGCGTGCGGGCCGGCGGTCGCCAGCGCACTGGTCAACAGCCAGGGTACGGCGCCGTGTTCGAGTGCGCGTGGCGGTTGGCGGCTCATGATGCCGTTTCACCGTACAGCGCCAGCGCTTGCAGGCAGTGGGTGCGGTGCACGCCCCCCTGCGCCGGCGCGATCTGCCGCCCCGGCAGCGTCAGACCGTAGCGTGCCTGCTGTTCGTCGGCGGCCATCACCCAGCCGGCCAGGATCGACAAGCGGTCTTCGTGGCCGCGCTCGGGCGGTGTCAGAGACCAGTCGAGCCACAGTTCATCACTGGCCCCACCGGCGAACTGCTTGACCAGCAGCCTCTGTTCATCGGCGCAGCGGGCGACCGCTTTCCAGGCAATGTGTCGGGTCGGGTCGCTCGGCTGGCGTGGCCGTAAACCGGCGAAGTCCTCCTGGCCGCTATCGCCGTGGTGGTGATCAGCTTGCGCACCCGGCGATGGCCTTGGCAGGGGGGTGCGTAATGGCCTGGGGTAGACCACGCACGACCAGCACGGGTGCGGGTAGCTCCAGGCCTGAAACAGACCCAGCGGATAGCGCGTGGCGAGCGTTACTCGCCCCGGGTCGAGGCGGCCACGTTTGCTCGTCGCGTAGGGGATGGCCACGGTCACGTTCCCCCGCGCCGGGACATCAACCGTGACCAGCGGCTGCCCGTCAAAGGAAAACTCGAGGGCGCGACGCGGCTCCTTGCGGGCGTTATCCAGTTGCAGCGGGAAACTCGCCAGATCACCGGCAAAAACCGCTTCGGTGCGTCCCGGAGTCAAGCGCAGGCCGAACAGATTGTGAAAGGTGTGTACCATGGCCACCAGACCGAGGCCGGCAAGCAGAAAGATCAGCGCGTGTCCGAGGCTCAGGTTGTAGTTGATGGCGCCGATCAGCATCACCACGAGCACGCCGGCAAACAGGATACCGGCGCCCGTCGGCACGATGAAGATTCGGCGTTGCCTGAGCACGATTGGCAACTGCTCGTCACGTGCCAGTCGGAACAGCCAGCGCTGCAAGGCGGCGAACAGGGGCATCTTTGTGACCCGTGACCGTTAGGCAAGCGGTAGTGATCGAATCAGGGCGGCGATATCTTCGTTCCCTGCGTAGCCGCCGCTGACCAGTCGCAAGCGATGACGGGCGACGGCCGGCAGCACCGCCTGCACATCTTCCGGCAGGACCATCTGGCGACCCTCGCTGAATGCCCAGGCGCGCGCCACCGCGAGCAGTGACAGGGCAGCGCGCGGGCTCAGGCCATGCACCAGCCGGACGTCCTGGCGCGTTGCCTCGACCAGTGCTTGCAGGTAATCGAGTAAAGCCGGCGAACTGTAGACCGCAGCCACCTCTTGCTGCATTGCGGCAAATTCGCCCGGACCAAGACAGGTCGCCAGCATCGGCAACTGTTCGCGCCGGCCACCGCTTTCAAGTAGCGCCCGTTCGGCGTCGTGGTCCGGGTAGCCGAGTTCGATGCGCAGCAGAAAGCGGTCGAGTTGTGATTCGGGCAAGGGAAACGTGCCAATCTGGGTGGAAGGGTTCTGCGTGGCGATCACGAAGAAGGGTTCAGGCAGTGGCCGTGTTTCTCCCTCGGTCGTGACCTGTCCTTCTTCCATGGCTTCGAGCAGGGCACTCTGCGTCTTCGGGGTGGCGCGATTGATTTCGTCGGCAAGCAGCACCTGCGAGAACACCGGGCCGGGAAGAAACTGGAAATGGCTGCTCTCACGGTCGAAGATCGAGACCCCGAGAATGTCGGCTGGCAGCATATCGCTTGTGAACTGGATGCGCGAAAACTGGAATCCGAGTACTCGCGCCAGGGTGTGCGCCAGCGTGGTCTTGCCGACGCCCGGCAGATCTTCGATCAGCAAATGACCTTTTGCCAGAAGACAGCACAGTGCCAGGCGGGTTTGCGTGCTCTTGCCGAGGATCATCGCGTTGGTGGCGGCAAGAATTCTGGTGACCGGGGAGGGTCTCGTCGTCGGGAGCATGGGAGGCATGGCTTGTCGTAGTAGCGCAATTGGGATGATAATAAACCATCAGCCGACAACTCGATTTCCCGCAGCATCCATCGCCTGTGGCGGGGGTTCTCTGCGACAGAAAGGCCATAGTGACCAGCACTGCATTCATCACTCATCGCGACTGCCAATTGCACGACATGGGTTCGTATCACCCGGAAGCTCCCGACCGTCTGACCGCGATCAACGACCACATGATCGCGCAGGGTCTGGATTCCTATTTCGTTTATCACGATGCTCCGCTGGCCACTTTCCAGCAACTCCATCGCGTCCATTCTGCGGCACATCTGGAACGGCTGAAGCGGGCCTCGCCCGAGTTGGGCATTGTGCACCTCGACCCGGATACGGCCATGAACCGGCATACCTGGCAGGCCGCACTGCGTGCTGCCGGAGCAGGGATCAAGGCGGTCGACCTGGTGATGGCCGGTGAAGTCGAGAACGCCTTTTGTGCCGTGCGTCCGCCCGGACACCATGCCGAACGGTCGGCGGCGATGGGCTTCTGTTTCTTCAACAATATCGCCGTGGCAGCAGCCCATGCGCTGGGAGCACATCAGTTGTCGCGCATCGCGATCGTCGATTTTGACGTCCACCACGGCAATGGGACCGAGGACTGCTTCAAGGGCGATTCGCGCGTGCTGATGGTGGGCACCTTTCAGCATCCGTTCTACCCCTACAGTGGTACCGAACGGCCGGCCTTCAACATGTTGAATGTGCCCCTCAGCCGGGGAACCGGCGGTGAGGAATTCCGGAATGTGGTGAGTGATATCTGGATGCCGCGCCTGCGGGAGTTCCAGCCGGAGATGATTCTGATCTCGGCGGGTTTTGACGCCCACTACGAGGACGAGATGGGCGGCCTGAAATTTCTCGAAAAAGATTACGCCTGGGTCACCGTACAACTGAAGCAGCTTGCCGAAGAATGCGCCCAGAAGCGGATCGTGTCGATGCTCGAAGGAGGTTACTCGCTGTCGGCGCTGGCGCGCAGCGTGGTCGCTCATCTTCGGGTTCTGGCCGAAATCTGAGACAGGTGTGCAAGTGCCGGGACGTTCTGTGGGCGGCCATTGTTTTTCGTCGCCAGGGTGTCTTCTTTCGGTTAGAATCTAATGTTCGATTTCCACCGGGAAGACTTCCCGGTAAGTTTGCCAGGCGCCCTCCAAGACCATGATTACCGGATCGATTGTAGCGATTGTCACCCCCATGCATGCCGACGGGAGTCTCGACCTGCCCGGCCTGCGCCGCCTGATCGATTTCCATGTGCAGCAAGGGACCGACGCCATTGTCATTGTCGGTACGACGGGTGAATCGCCGACAGTCAACTTCGAGGAACACTGCGAACTGATCCGTGTTGCCGTTGACCAGGCAGCCGGTCGTATCCCGATGATTGCCGGCACGGGCGCCAATTCGACGACCGAAGCGATCGAGCTGGCGCGCTTTGCCCGCCAGGCCGGCGCCGATGCCGCGCTGTCGGTGGTGCCGTACTACAACAAGCCGACACAGGAAGGGCTGTATCGCCATTTTCGGGCGATTGCCGAGGCCGTCGATCTGCCGGTGATTCTCTATAATGTGCCGGGTCGAACGGTCGCTGATCTGAGCAATGAAACCGCGCTGCGCCTGGCTGAAATACCGAATATCGTCGGGATCAAGGACGCCACTGGCAATATGGATCGTGGCATCGAGCTGATCGCCCGCGCACCCGCCGGTTTTGCCGTTTATAGTGGCGATGATGCCAGTGCCTGCGCCCTGATTCTGATGGGTGCAAGCGGCGACATCTCGGTAGTCGCCAACATTGCGCCACGCCTGATGCACGAGATGTGCGCCGCTGCGCTGGCTGGCGACGCCATCCAGGCGCGCGCTCTGAATGCCCGCCTGCTCGGTCTGCATCGGCAACTGTTCTGCGAAGCGAACCCGATCCCTGTCAAGTGGGCATGCCAGCAACTGGGCTTGATCGACGGTGGGCTGCGGCTGCCGCTGACGCCACTTTCGCCGGATTTTCACGCACGTGTCCGTACCGCCATGCAGCAGGCGGGCGTATTGGTCTAGGGTCAGGTGGTCAAATGAATCCTGCCGTATCGCGCTGTCTCGCCGCGCTTCTGCTGCTGGCTGGTTGCAGCGGTTCCCTGCTTGAGCCCAAGCGAATCGAGTACAAGACGGCGTCGGCCACCAATGTGCCGTCGCTGGAAGTACCTCCTGACCTGACTTCACCTGCGCGCGATGACCGTTATGCCGTACCGGATACCCTGGGCAAGGGGACGGCCACCTACTCGGCATACTCCGCCGAGCGTTCACCACAGGCCCGCGCGCAGCAGAAGAGCGAGGTCCTGCCGGCAGTCGACCGGGCGCACATCGAACGTTCCGGCAATCAGCGATGGCTGGTGGTCGCAGGGGCGCCGGACAAACTCTGGGGGCAGGTCAAGGACTTCTGGCAGGAAACCGGTTTTGTGATCAAGCTTGAACTGCCTGATGCCGGGGTGATGGAAACCGACTGGGCTGAGAACCGTGCCAAAATCGAGCAGGATTTCATCCGCAACCTGCTCGGCAAGCTGATCGACTCGGTCTATTCGACGGCCGAGCGCGACAAGTTCCGAACTCGCCTGGAGCCGGGGAGCATCCAGGGGACTACCGACATCTTTGTCAGTCATCGCGGCATGTACGAGATTTACGTGACCGAGGGCAGGGATCAGACCAAGTGGCAGCCACGTCCGGCTGATCCGGAACTCGAAGCGGAGATGCTGCGTCGTTTGATGATTCGTCTTGGAAGCGACGAGAAACGTGCTACCGAGGCCATGCGGGTTGCGCAGGAGAAACCCGTCGAGCGAGCCCGGCTGACGCGCGGTGCCGACGGTGCCGGAACCCTCGAGGTCGAGGAAGCGTTTGATCGTGCCTGGCGTCGAGTCGGTCTGGCGCTGGACAGGGTTGGTTTCACGGTTGAAGACCGGGATCGTTCCAGGGGCCTTTACTTCGTGCGTTATGTCGACCCAGAAAGTGACAACCAGAAGAAGGAAGACACCTTCTTGTCGAGGCTCAACCCTTTCAAAAGCAGTTCTGTCAACAAGACACAAATCCAGTACCGCATCTTCATTCGTGAAGCCGGCAGCCTGTCGACAGTCCAGGTGCTCTCGCCCGAGGGGGGGGTCGACCAGTCCGAGACGGCGAAGAAGATCCTTAATCTGCTTTACGATCAGTTGAAGTAGGGGTCAGTATCATCGCATACTGACCTGGATTCCTCAGAGCAATAGCGAATGTTGGCCATCATCATGTCGCGAGGCTCCGCGACCCGTGCAAATGATCCGTTTCGCATCGCTGGGTAGCGGCAGTCAGGGTAACGCCCTGCTGGTCGACGCTGGCAAGACGAAAGTGTTGCTCGACTGCGGCTTTTCAGCACGCATTACGACCGCAAGGTTGGCCAGACTGGGTACTGTTCCCGGTGATCTGGCCGCGATCGTGGTGACGCACGAGCATGCTGATCATGTGGCGGGTGTTTTCGCCTTTGCCCGCAACTACCAGCTCACGGTATATCTGACGCACGGCACCTATGTCGCGGCGTCGAAAGGCAGGGCCACTTTACCCGTATGCCGGCTGATCAACGGCCATACCTGCTTTGCAATCGGTGGCCTTGAAGTGTGGCCCTTCCCGGTGCCGCACGATGCTCGCGAACCCGTTCAGTATGCGTTCAGAGATGGTCAGCACTGCCTTGGCGTGCTCACCGACAGTGGCTCGATTACGCCCCACATCGTTCAGGTTCTGGGTGCCTGCGACGGGCTGGTACTGGAATGCAACCACGATCAGGCGCTGCTGGCTGCATCGAGATATCCGGTGCGGCTCAAGCAGCGCATCGCCGGGCGCTTCGGTCATCTGGAGAACGGCCAGGCGGCAGCCTTCTTGCGGCAGGTCGATACTCGGCGCTTGCAGCATCTGGTCGCGGCACACCTGAGCCAGGAGAATAACCGGCCAGAACTGGCTGCCAGAGCCCTGGCATCGGCTCTGGGCTGCAGCGAAGATTGGATCGCTGTGGCCGACCAGGATGCCGGTTTCGACTGGCGGCAACTGCGCTGATCGTGTTCTGTCCGGGCAAGAAAAAGCCGGCGTAAGCCGGCTTTTTCTTGCCCGGACAGAACAGATTACTTCTTCATTGCGTCCTTGGCTGCATCGGCAGCACCCTGAGCTGCGGCGCCAGCCACTTCCTTGGCCTTGTCTGCGGCGGCTTCGGCGGCTGGTTTGGCCGCATCTGCCGGCTTGGCTGCATCGGCAGCAGGAGCAGCAGCAGGAGCAGCAGCAGGAGCAGCAGCAGGAGCAGGAGCAGGAGCAGGAGCAGCAGCAGGAGCAGCGGCAGGAGCAGCAGCCGGAGCAGCAGCCGGAGCAGCGGCAGGAGCGGCAGCCGGCTTGGCTTCTTCCTTCTTGCCACAGGCGGTAACAGCGAGAGCGATCAGCGCAGCAACGAGGAGGGAATTTTTCATAATGGGGTTCCTTATCGACAATAAAAGGATTACAACGAGCCAGAAGCTTAAGGGTTGACCGGCGAGCACGTCGACCAACTCATAATTTTAACATCGATCCGCCGGGCTAACACCCAATCTCCCAAAAACGGGTGCGATCGAAAGTGTTGGGCGGATCCCGCGCTGATCATTGTTAGCGACGTCAGCAAATTAGCGGAGAGTCTGCGATAGAGTAGCGTTCCCATCGATGGAGAGAAGCCATGCCGAAGATTTCCC
>WBZL01001762.1_pt1 | contig 21978 bp, 17 predicted proteins | sample 5204291 | NCBI WGS metagenome assembly WBZL01 (sample SAMN12344345, study PRJNA552823) | activated sludge metagenome | biome: Activated sludge suspended growth; feature: Nitrification reactor; material: Wastewater; isolation source: activated sludge from nitrification reactor of wastewater...
GATGGGGGGGGGGGGGACCACTCAGGGCACTAAGAGCACTAAGGGGCGGCAGATTGGACCACTCAGAACACTAAGTTTTTTTTCATTTCTATCATAATTCCGCAGCATCAGCCAGTTCGCGCCAGCGGGCTTCCTTGGCGGCGTCGCGGTAAAAGAGATTCATGGTTTCGAAGGGGATGATGCGGCCGTCGGGGTGGACGATGTGGACGCAGCTCTTCTTGACGGATCGCACATCAAAGTCGTAGGCGTCGAGGAAATTCATGATGATGATCCGGAACAGGTTATCGTAGGACAGGCCTGGCGCTTTGATGTTGGGCAGGCAGCAAAGCAGGGATTTGAAGTCGTCGTCCAGGGCATCGACGGAGTGGGCGGTGCTGAAGATCTTGAGGACGCGCTGGTGCAGGTCCTGATCCTGTTCGTAAACGATGGTATTGCGGCTGTTGTCGAGCAATTCCGAGGGGTCGATGTAGCGGGTGAGCGGGTGGATCTCGCCGTCGACCTTGAGGGCGTAGGCCATCGTGAGCGCATCCGGATTGCAGGGCACCGGGATCAGGTCCTGCGGGTTGAACACGGTGCTTTGATCCAGGATGCCCTGGCGGATCTCGGTGGGGGTAAGCCGGTCCTTAGCCGGGTTGAAGTTGTCGAAGCGGCCGGCAGCCTGCGTAGGTTGGAAGGTGACACCCCGCACGCAGGGCTGTTGCAGGGCAAATTCGATGATCTTGCCCATCTCGTCGTCATTGAGGCCTTTTTGCAGGGTGACGACCAGGGTGGTAGACAGGTTCAGTTGATTCAGCTTTTCAAGGGCCCGCATCCGGACGTCGGTCAGGTCCCTTCCGCGCAGGCTGATCAGGGCTTCCGGTTTGAAGGAGTCGAACTGCAGATACACCTCGAAATCGGGCACGTAGCCCGCCAATCGCTCCGCAAATCCGGGGTCATTGGCGATCCGGATGCCGTTGGTATTGAGCATGAGGTGGCGGATGGGCCGCGTTTTGGCCAGATCCATGATCTCCCAGAAATGGGGGTGCACGGTGGGCTCTCCGCCGCTGATCTGCACCACGTCCGGATGGCCTTCGTTGGCCACAATGATGTCCAGCATCCGTTCGACCTCTTCCAGGGTGCGGTGCCGCCCATAGGTCGGCGAACTTTCCGCATAACAGGTCGGGCAGGTGAGGTTGCACCGGTCCGTCACTTCCAGGATGGTGAGGCAGGAATGCTGTTCGTGATCCGTACAAAGGCCGCAATCGTAGGGGCAGCCGTAATGGGTTTTGGTATTGAACCGGAGCGGATACTCCGAGGCTTTGTTGTAATTCCGTATATTTTTGTAATAAGCGATATCCGTAGCGATGAGGACTTTCTGCCGGCCGTGTTCCGGGCAGCGTTTCAACATAAAGACCTTGCCGTCCTCAAAGACGATCTTGGCTTCTACGCGGCGCAGGCAATCGGGGCAAAGGCTCAGGGTAAAATCGTAGTACACGTACTTGGAAACGGGCATCGGTCAATTGTTTGGGGAAAGTTACGGCTTTTCTACTTATGGTTAATCCCGTTGCCGAAAACATACCGGAATTGACGGGGGTTTTCCAGTTCTTCGAAAAAATCATCCAGGTACTTCACCACCGATCTTCGGGTGCGATCCTCCGCCCAGGGGAAAGCGTTGCAAAAAGCGAGGAATTCCTGTTTTTTAGCCAGGAATTCGGCGGCCAGCTTGTCGGCGTCTTCTTCCGAACAGGAAAAACCCAGGTAGCGCCGTTCCCGCACGCTCTTGATGTCCAGGGATTCGGTCGGCACGGCGTAGTGCGCATCCACCATGCCCGCGTAATCAAAGTCGTAGGGCACCGGGATCAGTTTGTGGTATTCCGGCACCTTCACCACTTTCAGGTTGTGCAGGTTGGCCACAGCCCAATCGGTATTGCCGATCATATACTGAAAGACCGCCATCCGGTTAAATTGCGGGCGTTCAACCATGAGGACGCTGCAGGTCTCCCGCTTTGGGATCTGTCCCTGCATCCGGTCGGCCAGTTCTTTTTCAGGTTCGATGATGAAGCCGTCAAAAATGTTGTTTTCCCGGTTTTTCCCGTTGTTCAGAATGATGAGCCGGATGGGCCGGATGCGGAAGCTCTGCGGGGTAAGAATGCGATACAGCCCGTAAGCGGCCATTTCCTTTTCCGCCAGGCTCTCCCCTCCCCCGCCCATGGTGCACTGCATGACCAATTTGAGGACGTGATGGCCGTCAAACCCCAGGTTCCGCAAGTCCGATTTGCCGAATTTGAGCTTGAGCGGCGGATTAAAACAGACCTGCTTCCGGACGGCGCCCCGCGAGGCCACCTGCGCATCCAGATCAACCAGGGTGTCGGCCCCTGCGCAGATGATCACATGGGCGCGCTGGTATTCCTCTTCCATTTTTTTCCGTATGATCCGCCCCCAGTCCGTGTCGATGGTCACAGTGACCGAATCCCGGTGTACGAGGGTTTCAAACAGGCTTAAGGCCACCGCAACCGGTTCTGCCTTTTCCTGACCGAAGCTGTAAAACGGCAAGTGCAATAACAGGACGAGGGCGACAAACAGGTGTTTCGGATTTCTCATAGGTCAATTTTCAGCGATTGCGATTGAGTCTGAAAATTAAGGGATTCCGCCAAAATATCCAACCGAAGATGAGCGGACGGCGGGAGAAACTGAGCCGTGCCCATGGTACTGGACGTTTTTGGGAGAGAGGGAGAGAGGGTGAGAGGGAGAGAGGGAGAGAGGGTGAGAGGGTGAGAGAGAGTGAGAGGGGGAGAGGGGGATTCTTCTCACGCAACCCCGAGGTGGCGAACCGGCTGCAGGAACACCCGCCAATAATAGGCCAATCCCAGCAGGCAGGCGATCTGGATCGGATTGATCCCGGCAATGATCGGTTCGCCCGGCCGGATGAATTCCACCAGGAAGCGATACAGGAGATAGCCGGTCATGAACAGTTTGAACAAAGCGCCTTCCTTGAGCGGATAATGCGATTTCAAATACCGGAGCACCATCCACCAACCGGCCAGGAAGAGGATCTCGTACAGGGCGGTAGGGTGCCGCCGGATGCCGTCGCCCAGGTCCATGGCCCAGGGCAACCCGGACGGCAGGCCGTAGGTGGGCTCCCCTACCCCGCTCAGGAAACATCCGATCCGGCCGATGATCATCCCGAGCATAATGGGAAAGGTGAACAGATCGCCCGAAGACCGGGTTTCGCCGACCATCTTCTTGGCCAGCTCCACGCCGATGAGGCCGCCCAGCAGTCCGCCGACAATCGTTTTGCTCTGGGTGAAATACATCCAGTTGCCTTGCCCGTTAAAGAGGAGTTCCGGCGTTTCCAGTATGCCGAGCAACCGGGAGCCGAAAAGAGCGCCCAGGGTTGCCCCGGCCAGGGCGACCACCCTGCTGCCCTGCTCCAGCTGGTCGCCGCGGCGCTTGCGCAACCACAGGAAATAGCGAAACCCCAGGGTAAAGGCCAGCACTTCGAACAACAGGTGAGCGGAGATCGCTGCCGGCCCCAGCCTGAAAATCACGGGAAAATCCATCGATCAGGTCTTTTTCTCTACCAGAACCGCTTTCATACTGTCGGCTTTGACCACCGATTTGAAAAAATCGCGATACCCGCCGTATTGATCTGCGGGGATCTCGGCGGGGTAAATGATCAGTTTGCGGTCGCAGATCAATTTGTTATCTTTTTGTTCAATGGTCAGGCGGTATTCGCCGAAGCCGGCCTTGAGCGAAATATCGGCCTGCGGCAGGCTTTCCACCTGGTATCCTTCCGGGATCTCGATGCCGATCTCGTCGTGTTCGGAATACCCTCTGGAGAACACGACGGGCTGCTTCCGGTCTTTGGTATCGCCCGGCGTTTCGGTATTGGGTGAAACGGCGTTGAGGGGCACGAACAACCTTTTGCCGGCCTTGGCGGCGTATCGTTCGATATTGGCAATGTAGTTCATGGTGCCTTCGGGTGCGTCATCCCGGCTGGTCACATCCAGTTTTTCGAGGGTAAACGAAGGCAGGCTGCTCTGGCGCATCAGGTATTCTTCCCGTTCCTTGCCCGAAGCGTAATGGTGCAGGCTGCGGATCAGTTCCTGGTCGGCGCCTTTATAAAATCCGTTGACCTCGACATGGGCGCTGCCGTCGGCGGCGAGCCTGACCTGAATGCGGTGGTTTTCCTGGTTGTCCTCCGGCGCAAGCTTCGGCGTTCTGATCAGTTTTCCGCCGTCCGGCGTGATGAGCATGACGTTCCGGTCGGAGTTGTCCTCGCCCAGGTAATTGGGCGGGCTGAACGCGCTGGTGCATTCCAGCCAGTAATCTTCGGAAGGGATGTACAATACGACGTGGTTAAACCGCGGCAAGGTAAAATCCTCGTGCACTTCGTAAGCCGGCGTCCCGTTGTAGATCAGGGTCGGATAGGCTTCAATCCCGATCTCCTTCAGGGCTGCTTTCATATAATTGCTGAGGGCCTTGCAATCGCCGTATTTCTTGTTGTAAACGTATTCCGCGTCAAAGGGCTGCCACCCGCCGATCCCGAGCTGAACGCTGACGTAGCGCATGTTCTGCTGCAGCTGCCGGTACAGGAAGTCGATCTTTTCCTTGTTGGTCGTCAGGCCCGCAACCTGGTTCCGGATGGCCTCGGCGGCTTCCTTCGAGAGCTTGTCGCGTCCTTCAAAAAGCTTGTACATATAGGCGCCGTAATCCTTCCAGGTGGCCATGCTTCCCTTGTAATCGCCGGTCTGGAATTCACCCGGCGCCGTATTGACCATCGGCAGCACTTTCCAGGCCGGCGGATCCCTGGGCTCCGATTTGACAGCGACCAGGTTGGACACCTTCCATTGGTATACGTCCCGGTTCTTCTCCGTTCTGACCTCCGGTTTCAGGTCGATATTCAGGGTTTCGAAGTGCAATTCCTGACCTGCGGGCAGATCGATCGCGAACGTGCTGTTCTGCACGGATTCGCCGTACCCCTGGATTTGCCAGTTGGGGTACATGCAAAATCGGATGCCCTTCAAATCCTGCTCGTATTCTATTTCGATGGTATAGGGATAGGTATTGTAGGAGACCTGCATGGCCTTGATCCGGTCGTCCTCATAGATCGAAAAGTCGCTGACCGCGCTCAGGTCCAGGATCTCGGATTTTTCCACCTGGCGCACCTCCAGGCCCAGGGCGTTGTAGATCCTGACCTTGAAGGATTTCACCTTGGACTCCTTGTCATAATTGATGACCTGGACATTTGACCTGCTTTTATCATTGAGCAGCGTAACGACTTTCCGGTAGGTCAACCGCCCGCTCTTCAGGGATTCGACCGTGAAATACGTGGATTCCTCCCTTATCACCTCAACGGCGTTCTTCAGCAGGGAATCCGGGATATTGGTCACGGAATACCGGAACGGATCCTGGGCCCGAAGGCCGGCCGCGACGCTTATTGCGCTCAGCAGGAGGAGAAATTTTATTGATTTCATTTTGTTTTTTTGGTTTATGATGGTTTATGGTGGTTTATGATGGTTTATGATGGTTTATGGTGGTTTATGGTGGTTTATGATGGTTTATGATGGTTTATGATAGGTGGTTATCGTTTATGGTGGTTATAAACAACAATAAACAACAATAAACAACAATAAACAACAATAAACAACAATAAACAACAATCACCTCTTCTTCAAAACGATCTGCTGGTTCTGTTTTTCCACCGCCAGGTCAAAGAAGGTTTTCAGGCCGGGGTATTCATCCGGTTTGAAATTGAGGCGGGTGATGCGAAATTCGTATAAAATCTGCAATTTGTTGGCCACCAGGGAAGTTGACATGGTAAACAGTCCGGCCTGATCGAGCAGCACCAGGCGAATGGGTTCGAGGGTCTCTTCGAGCTCGTAGCCTTCCGGCAATTCCACCTGCAACACGCGCTTTTCGTTGATCATATAAGGGATCTCCACCGGAAAATCGCGTTTGGTCAGCTTCAGCGGGTTCTCATCAAACGGCGGAATGAGCACCGGGGTGACGTAGATAAAATCACCGTTGGCAACGGCCGCATCCGGGATGCTGCATTTCAGGTTGACCGATAACGGCTGGATGGCGTCGCCCTGGTTTTTGATCTCGATCTCTTCCAGGGCAGCGTCCGGGAATTTTTCCTTGAACGCGCGCTGGATGGGGTTATCGCTTTTGGACTCTTCCAGTTCGGACCGCATCAGGACCGCGTCATAACCGATATACCGTTCCTGGACCGTCCCGGAGAGGCGGCCGTCCTCTTCCAGTCTTACATTTCCCAGGATGGTGGTCCCGCCGGCCATTACCGGCAGGTCGATCCATTGCGGGGCCGTTTTATCCACCACCCAGCCTTTTTTGTTGAGGGCGGGCAGGCGCGGCAATCCCGGCGGCCGGAGTTTCGAACCGGCGTCCATCATCACCATCTGGCCGTCGTATTCCACCAGGGTCATCAGGTGGTTGAACTGGCCCATGATCGGGTATATATCGATCACCTTCCCATGATCGCGGGTACTCACCAGGAGCGGATAACAGGGGATGCCCTGATCGGTGAGCAAAGCCAGCATCATCAGGTTGAGTTCGGCCGAATTCGCTGCTTTTTTCTCAAAACAATCGTCGAGGCTCTCCCGGGCCAGGATCCCGAAGCTGTTGTCCCAATTGACGTTTTTAGCCAGGAAATTATAGATGATCCTGACTTTCTCATCATTTTCGGTTATGCCGGCCAGGCTGGGTTCTACAGCGGCCCGAAGCCGTTTGAAGTTCCCCTGCCGGGTGATCTGTTTGCCGAAATTATCGCTGTCCCACAGCCCGCCTGCCACCACTTCCCAACTGCTGAGCACCGGTTCCGGCGTCTCATTGGGCCATTGGAAAGCGGCCAGCTGGTACCTGATCTTGGCATAATAATCATCCATAGTGGTGATATAATCCTGGGAGCGGAGGGCAGGCACGTCTTTGGCCCAATAGTGGTATTCCTTGATCATCGCATCGCGGGTAGTGGTCCCAGCCTGGCGGGTGCCGGACACGGTGGCGGTGTATGCCGGTACCCTGACCGATTTCCTGGATTGGGAAGTATTGGACTGGACGAGGTTCTCACCCTGGGAAATGGTCACATAACGGAACCATTCCGGGATGCTCAGTTTGTACTCAGACCAGAGGGTCGGGATATTTTCCTGAAAATACCAGGACTCCAGTTGGAAGAAATGGTTGGAATTCAGCTTATACCGGAATTCCAGAACGGCGCCTTCCGTCAGGTTGGGCAGCGAGAACTTGATGAGTTTGAAGGTCTTGGTCACCTTCTCTTCGAATATATCGGATTTTTTAAGGGTGTATTCCTGTCCGTCGGGTGTGTAGACGTGGCCCTGGATCTCGGAAACGCGCTCCTCTTCGTATACCGGGATGGTTATGTCCCCTTCATCGAAGGCGCTGCGGTTGAAGATCTTCACTCGCCTGTGACGTTCAAAAAAGTATTCGAGTTTTCCCTGGCTCAGGTCGAAGTAGAGTTCACCGGTGTGCCCCAGGACCAAAGCGGCTGCTCCGGTATCGGGTTCATAGGCTTTCATTTGCAGGTATTCCTCCGGAATTTTACCCCATTTCATGCCTTCCTGAGCGGCGGCGTGGGTAAAGCTGAGGCAGAGGGCAAAGAGGCTTAATTGAATCCATTTCATGCGGATCAGTTTTTATAATAAATAAGGAATTGGCCATTCTGTTACCCGGCAGCCTAAAAATTTTTTTTCAAACCGCGGGCGTGCTTATTTCTTTTTCAGTACGATCTGGTCCTGCTGCTTCTGTCGCAGCAATTCAAACATTTTTTTCACTTCCTTGTAGTATTCGGGGGAAATGCGGGTTTTCAGCAAGCTGAAAGCGTAGACGATGTGCACTTTATCCGCAGCGAGTGATTTGACCTCCAACTTGAACTCACCGGTTTCATCGGGCAATTTGAACTGGATATTCTCAGGCAATTCCTCCACCTGATAGCCTTCGGGCAGGTTGATCGTCATATTGTACTGCTCAATGAAGGGATAGGGCAGGTCGATCGGATAGGTCCTTTCGTTGAGCTGGAAGGGATTTTCCCGGAAATTGGAGTAAACAATGGGAGAAAAATACAAAAAATCATCGGCGGCGACGGCGGCCTCGGGGGCCGTGAAGTAGATCATATTGATGAAATTGCCTTTCCAGTCGTCCTGCCGCTGGAACCCAACGGAGTCCAGTTTCGGGTCGGTCAGCCATTTATCGAGCCGGTTTTTCCAATAGGAGCCGGTTTTGTTATCCAGGTAGGTTTTGCGTTCGCCCAGGGCGCTGTAACCGGTAAAGGTAGCCCGGATGATGCCCTTGAGCGCGCCGTCGGCCCCGAGATCGAGCCGGCCGGCAAAGGTATCCCCGCAAGGGTGCATTTCCACACTGATCCAGCCGGGGTTATCGGGGTTGACCACCCAGCCGAAATGGTTGAGGGCATTGATGGAGGGCATGCTCACGGGCCGGTGCGGGTCGGTAGCGTCCAGGAGCATGACCTCCCCGTCCAGGTTGACGAGGGCCATCACATAGTTGAACTGTTCCATGATGGGGTAACCCTGGGTCAGGTGGCCGTGATCCCGGGTTGAGGTCAGGAGCGGATAGGCGTCCAGGCCGTAATTGCGCAACGCCGCCAACAGCATGAAATTCAGTTCGGAAGAACTGGCTTCGCGGGTCGCGTAGGCGTCGTCGGGATTGCGCCGGGGGAACATGCCGTCGCGGCTGTTGTACTTCACCCGGCCGGTAATGAACTGATAGACGGCCTCCATTTTCTCCCGGGGCGAATTCAGGGAATTGACCACCGGATCCAGGTCATCGATCAGTTGTTTGAAAAATCGCTTCCGTTTGTACAGCGCGCCGAAATTCTCATTCTGATCAAGGTCCTGCGCGGCTTTTTCCCAGGTGGAAAGCACCTGTTCCTTGTAGCCGTCCGCGTGAACGATCTCCTTCAACTGCAGGCGGATCCGGGTCTGGTAGTCCTCCATTGTGGTGATGAAGGCTTCTTCCTTCAGCGGCGGGCTGTTCACCATACGGAACATCTTTTCGCCGAACAGGAAGCGGGTATCTCCGAAAGCGAGCCAGGAGCCTTCCTTATCCTCTTTTACCTTTTGCAGGTATTCTCCGCCTTCAAACAGGGTAATGAACGCGGCGGGCAGGTTGTTGCTCAGGTGCAATTCGCTCAGCCGGACGGGGATGTTCTCCTGAAAATACCACGCCCTCGGCTGGACGATATCCCTGGAGCGGATGCGGTAAACGTACTCGATGACCGCTCCTTCCACCAGGCGGGGAAAGGTAAACGTGATCCTCGACCAGCGGTCATTGATCTTTTCGGTAAAGATGTCCTTGCGGTCAACTTCGTAGATCCGGCCGTCCGGGGTGATGGTCTGGGCCTTCACCAACTGGCCGTATTCCAGGTCTTCGTAATGATAATAGGGAATGCTGATGGAGCTGTAGTCGTCGAAAGCTTTGGTTTTCAACAGCTTGATGCGCCGGTGGGATTGGAGGGCGTATTCGTATCCTTTATCGCCCTTATTAAAATACATATCGCCTACCTCGCCCAGCACCAGGGCGGTTACGGCGGTATCCGGCTCATAGACGGTCATCCGGAGGTCGGCCGGCGGAACCTCACCGTAGGTCATCGGGGATTCCTGCGCCGCAGCCCGGCCGGCTGCAAATCCGGTCAATATCAATAGGAACCACAATTGGCGGAGCGGTTGGAGCGGTGCGGATACAGGCACTTTGGTCATGGATGCACGATTATAACCGGTTAAGCTGTGGTCAAATGTTGACTTCCCGAATGCGGCCTGATGGCTTTGAAAAGACCGGATTACGAGGAGAGAAGTCCATCTTTGACCAATAATAAGCATGGTAAAGATAAGGCTTTTCAGGGAATCCAAAGGGAAGGATGCAAAATCAGGGTTTGGGGTTGGGCGACCTGTGGGAGGAGGTACAAAAAAAAAAAGTCGCACCATAGTGATGCGACCTTTTTTAATTATAATCCCATGAACATATCCATTTAAAAAAACCAAAAAGATCTGTGAATATTTGGCCAGTACAGATCCTTGGTTTAACTTCGCACCGTTTAAAAAACGCTTTTAGCAAATTGTAATCTCAATAGGTCAAGCAAGCATAATCCCATGAACACGACCTAAGCCGGAAAGGTGGATTGCCCGATCCACCTTCTTTTTTTTTGGTGCGAATATCTTTGATTCGGGGACTAAATAGTGGTAGGTCGTCCCGAGTCATCCTCAGGACGACTTACTACCAACAAGTTATAATCCCATGAACATATTTCAATTTTTGGTCCGGTTCTTTTACCGGTTTCTCATCAACTGCCACCGTTACTTAACTATCACGATACAAATATGCGGGCAACTATACCGCCAAACAAAGACAAAAAAAATAGGTTGTGAAAATTAATATTCAATCAAAAAACCACCTCTTTTAACACAAAAACCTAATAATCAACTAATTAAAAGATATAAAAACCAATCCAATTGCTGTATTTGTGAAAATTTTACTGTTGGTTTTTTTCAGATTCCCGCCAAAAAAAATTCAAAAAAAGTAGAAATCCGCCTAAAAAATCAGTCAAAACGCTTGAAAGCCTGGATCAGGCGGTCCGGTAATTCGTCCTGACAAGCCAGTTTATAGTCATTATAAGAGCAGGGGATGAGCCGGTGCCGCTGGTTCTTGCGGTTGGATTTCACGGGCGCCTGTATCCACCACCTCCCGCTGCGGCTGCTTTTCCAGAATGTCACCTGGTGGTCGCCGCCGTTGGTATCCACGATATATTCCACCAGTCCGTCGGTGCTGACCGGGTAGTCGTTCTTGCGGTTGTAAAAGCCGTCGATGAAATACCAGATCATTTGCGCTACGCTCTCCGCGCCCATTTTGTAAAAGTCCCGAACGGGCTGGTAGCCGTAAATGCCGAAGGCCCGCAGTTTGTCGCTCATCCCGGCGTACCGGCAAAGCTGGCAGGCTTCTTCCACTGTGAAGCCGCTCGGGCTCGGTTTTCGCTGCGCCGGGGCCTCAGCCTGTTTGAGGGCGGAAAGCTGGAAGCAAAACAGGTCGGCGTCCCGGATAACGGGCTCCAATTCGGACAGATCGGATTTGGCGCGGCCCAGCCTGAGGCACTCAAAGTAGCGGTCTTCCATCCAGTTGACGACGGCCGGCGGCATATAGTGGGCCTGGCAGCCGATGCAAGCCAGGTGAAAAAGCCGGGTCTTCTTGTCCAGCGCAATGGGATTGAGGTAGGCGTCCGGATCGGCCGGATCGGCGCTGTTGACCGCCACCTGCTCATCCGCCACAGCCAGGCTGATCCAGTCTTTCAGTTCAAAGAACCCCTTGAACTGGGCCTGCACCAGCGCAGGGTCGCTGCCGATGAGGACCGGGCAGATATTGCTCTCGATCAGTTCGCGGACCACGGGGATGATGAACTGGATGTCCGGCTTGCGGATATTCCCCAGGTCGGCAATCTTAAGTCCGTCAAATGCGAAAGCCATCCGGTAAAGCGCCGTCCGTACGGCATCGGCGCCCTTGTTCTCCAGGCCGATCAGCGCCACGGACGTCGACTCCAGGTTGGGCATTTCGCCGGAAAAAACGTCGATGTTCCTGCCGAAACGGAAAGCGTCCAGGCCTTGCCTGTTCGGGTTATCGGGAATGGGTGAAAGCCAGTTGTTGAGCATTTTTATTCTGTAGCGACGCATGATTATGCGTCGAGTCATCGTATATCATATGCAACGACGCATAATCATGCGTCGAGTCATCGTATATCATATGCAACGACGCATAATCATGCGTCGGGTCAACCATCAATCCTCCCTTCAAACACAAAGGTCGCCGGGCCGCAGAGCCAGATATCGGTAAAGCCGCCGTTTTCGGGCCGGAAGCGCACTTCGAGGTTGCCGCCTTTGGTGCTGATCCTGACCGTTGCGGGCTGTCCGTCCGGATGCCGGACGTAGCGGGCCAGTGCCGCAGCTGTGACGCCGGTGCCGCAGGACAAGGTTTCGGATTCAACGCCGCGCTCGTAGGTCGCCACGTTGAGGCCGTCATCCGAAAGCTCGGCGAAATTGACGTTGATGCCTTCCCGGCTGAAGCGATCGCTGTACCGGACGGATCTGCCGGAAGCGTTGATGTCCATTTCATTCAGGTTGTCCACAAACACGACGTAATGCGGCGAGCCTGTATTGAGGATGACCGCTCCGTCGGTCGTTTCAACCTGTCGGACATCGTTCATTTTCAGCTCAACCCATCCCGTTTCCGGGCGGATAACGGCTTCGTGGGGGCCGTCGGCGGCCAGGAAGGTGCAATGCCGGTCGATGATCCCCAGGCGGCGGGCAAAGGCGGCGATGCACCTGCTGCCGTTGCCGCACAGCGTACTCACGCCGCCGTCGGCATTGAAGTAGATCATTTCAAAATCCGCGCCTTCAGCTTCCTGGAGCAGCATCAGCCCGTCGGCGCCGATGCCGAACCGGCGGTCGCAAAGGGCGGCTACCCTGGCGTTATCCTGCCGGGTCAGAAAGGTACGGGTCCGCTGGTCGATCAGGATAAAATCGTTGCCGGCGCCCTGGTACTTGAAAAAAGGAATGGTCATTATCGAGAATTAATCGGCTGCTTTTACTTAACGTCGTCAAGGGTATCCCTGGGGACTTCCGGGCGCTCCTGCGGGATGCCCTCCCTGAACGGCACGCCCAGGGCGATATGGCGATAAGCGATGATGCCGCCGATGACGAGGATCAGGACAAGGCTCCAAAGGCTGAACTTCCAGCCCCAGATATTGCCGATGTACTCGCCGTCAAACGGATCTTTTTTTTCAGGATCTGCCATTTTGAACGTTTATACCGCAAAATTGCAAAACTTGAAGCAATTTCGGACGGTTTTAGATTTATTTGCGGGAATCCCCGGGCGCATTTGGCGGATTGGCGCAAAATTCCTTTATTTGAGGTAATGATTTTCGGCGTGGTTAAATAAGTCAGTCGAAATGCACGTTTTAGCTTTGAAACCCGGTCCCATGCATATAAAAACAGAAGGATGAGAAAATACGCTCCGATCATCATTAGCTCTCTGTTGAGCGCTTTTACGGCTGTTGTGCTTTATAAGCAGTTCGAAAACCCGCGCGAAGTCATCATCCGGGAGACCATTCCCGCCAGATATACCCACCAGGACGGCGAAGATTTTCTTTCCGGCGACCGTTTCCGGTCGGTCGTTTCCGCAGCGCCGACCAATTTCACCAAAGCGGCCGAATCCGTTACCGCCGCCGTCGTCAACGTTAAAACGTTTCAGGAAGAAAGCGGTTTCCCGCTCTGGCGGAGCGGCACCTATTCCTCTTCATCGGGGTCGGGGGTCATCGTTTCTCCCGACGGCTATATCGTCACGAATAACCACGTCATCTCCGACGGCGGCACGATCGAAATCACCCTGAACGACAAAAGGGAACTGAAGGCCGAGATCATCGGCATCGACCTGGCCACCGACCTGGCGCTGCTCCGGATCAAAGCCGACAACCTGGCGTACCTTCCCTTCGGCAATAGCGATTCCCTGCGGGTGGGCGAATGGGTGCTGGCCATCGGCAATCCGTTTGACCTGGAATCGACCGTCACGGCGGGGATCGTGAGCGCCAAGGGCCGGAGCATCGATATCCTGGAGGGCAACGACCGGATCGAATCCTTCATTCAGACCGATGCGGCCGTCAATCCCGGCAACAGCGGCGGCGCCCTGGTCAATACCAACGGCGAACTGATCGGCATCAATACGGCCATCATCACCCGGACCGGCCGGTATGAGGGTTACTCCTTTGCCGTACCCTCCAACCTGGCGGCCAAAGTGGTCAAGGACCTGCGCGACTACGGGGTCGTCCAGCGCGGCATACTCGGCGTGTTCATCGAAGACCTGACCAATGTTCAGGCCCGGCGGCTGGGACTGTCGTCCATTGAGGGCGTTTTTGTGTCCAGGATCACCCCGGGCAGCGGAGCGGAGGAAGCCGGTCTGAAACCCGGAGACGTGCTGCTCGGCATCAACGGGGTCAAGATCAAAACGCGCCCCGAAATGCAGGAGCAACTCGGCCGCTACCATCCCGGCAATTCGGTTGTGATCGATTATTTCCGTAACGGGAAAACCTATTCAGCGCAGGTCATCCTCAAAGACCGCAGCAACGGCACCTCCATCATAACGGCCGCCGAATCGGATATCCTGCACGACCTCGGATTCGAGCTCCGCAACCTGACCAAGGAGGAGAAAAAGCGCCTGAAGACGGAGGGCGTCAAGGTGGCCAGCATCTATCGCGGCAGCAAGATCGAGAAAACCAATATGGACCCGGGCTTTATCATCACGCGGGTCGGCGCCATCCAGATCAATTCGGTGGAAAACCTGGTCGAGGCCCTGGAAAACGCCACCGGGAAGGTGATCCTGGAAGGCCTGTACGAAAACTACAAGGGGTCCTATTTCTATGAGTTCAATGTGGAATAAAGCTAAGAGCGCTAAAAATGACAGCCCTCCTGACACCAGGAAGGCTGTACGTTTCAATATTGACGATTTCACTCGCCAATTCCCCCTTACTTAAATACTTACTGTATCTTATTGACCGACAATATCGGACTTCATCGGTCCGAGAATGCCGAGCAGGTCATTTTTCTCCTGATCCGGTACATTGAATTGATCGAGCGCAGCGACGAGGTCGCCGACCAGCGCGTTAAATTCAGCTTCGGTGATATTCATTCCCTGGTGGGCTTCCATCATGGTTTTGCCTTTGTATTTGCAAGGGCCGCCGGTACCTTCACAGATCTGGTCGATCAGGTTGTTGCGCAGCAATTGAGCGCGGGAAGGGTTGGCCGCCGTTGCCGCAAACCGGGCGTTAATGGTGTTGTCAGCCACAACGTTGGTGATGAATTGATCGACTACAGCCGAGATAGCGTCAATACCGCCGAGGCGATCATACAGGGTCGTCATTTCATCATCCTTATCCTTGTTGCAGGCCATGAAGGCGACCGAACAGGATAAAATCAGGGAAAGCAGAATTGCGAATCTTTTCATGATATCGTAGTTTTTAAATGTTTCCGGAATCGGTTCAAACGGCAGGTTTAACGGATCTCATGCCCAGCAGAAAGGAGAACAGGGCCAGCCCCACAGCGCCGCCCAACAACCAGGAGGGCAGGGCCAGGATCACGCCCATCGGCACCGGGCAGGTCGGCCCCGACGGAATTTGAAAGGCTTTCTTTTCCACCCGAAAACCGGCCGCTGCATTGAGGTCGGCAATGAGCTGGTCGTCGGTCAGTTTTCGCTCGTGCGCCACGGCCAGGATACCTGATGCCGGGTTGTAAGCGGCCGCCGTGACCATCGGCCAGGCGCGCACCTGACCGGCGAGGGCTTCTCCCTGTGCGGAAGAACCCTCCTGAAAATCAAATGCCGAATAGGCAACCTCAGGAAGATCTTGTGAGGGGGAATAGGGAGTCCTGAGCGCCAGCCAGCCGGTCAGGCAAATCAAAGCCAAAATTGCAGAGATCACTCGTAGTCGTTTCATGGGTATTCAAATCGTTCAAAACTACTTACGGGGCCTGGCCGGCTTTTGGATGTTGAAATCCGGAAAAAAATTTCAAAATATCGTTCTTCCATTTATTAATTATTGACAATCAAATACTTACCTGCTCAATCTTTTTCAATTGTCCATTTTTTACTATTCTGAAGGCGTGCCCGGTCCGAAATTTGAATTCAAAAAGCAATGCAACGGCTCATCATCACCACGACTTTCATTTGTTGCTTTCTGACGGCGATAACGGCTCAAACCCTGATCAAGGGCCGCGTCACCGGCGCAGACCAAAAGCCCGTCGAGCTGGTCAATATCACCCTGCATAAGGCGGCGGACAGCGCATTGGTCAAAGGCGCCCTGAGCGACCCCGACGGGTATTTCGAGCTGGAAGGGGTGTCTGCCGGCAGCTATTTCCTGCGGGCTTCCTATCTCGGATTTGAACCCGGATCATGGGCGGCTTTTACCGTCAGCGGGCAACATACCGTTTACGACGCCGGCGCCCTGACCCTGCGGGAACAAGCCGCCACGCTGGATCAGGTGACCGTCCGGGCTCAAAAACCCTTTATCGAGCGGAAACTCGACAAGCTCATCGTCAATGTGGAGAACAGCATCGTCAGTGCCGGAGCCTCGGCCATGGAAGTCCTGGAGCGGTCGCCCGGAGTTATCGTCGACCAGGACGGCAACATCAGCCTCAAAGGCAGGCAGGGCGTCATCATCATGATGGACGACAAACCCGTGCAGCTTTCCGGAGCGGATCTGGCCAACCTGCTGCGGAGCACCTCCTCTGCTTCCATCGAGACCATCGAGATCATCGCCAATCCTTCGGCCAAATACGACGCGGAAGGCAGCGCCGGCATCATCAACCTGAAGACGAAAAGGGACAAAAGGCTGGGCGCCAACGGGAGCATTACCCTGTCGGCAGGCCACGGAAAGTTCGGAAAGGCCAACGGCAGCGCCAATCTCAATTACCGCGATAAAAAATGGAATCTTTTCGCCACCTATTCCTATAACTGGACCAAATTTTTCAACCACCTCAAGGTCAAGCGCTACTTCCGGGAAAACGGCGAAGTGCAGGCCGTTTACGACCACGATAATTTCATTGTGTATCCGTTCAACAACCAGTCTCCAAGGGTCGGCGTCGACTTTTTCCCAGATAAAAAAACCACCATCGGGGTCCTGATGACCGGAACCGACAGCTGGTACAACCCCTACGCCGACAACGGCGCCCGCATCCTCGATCCGGCAGACAGCCAGACCGGGAGTTTTTACACGACCAATGACTCCAGGGATATTTTCCGGAACTATGCGGTTAACCTGAATGTCCGGCGACAGCTGGATACTGCCGGCAGGGTGATCAGCGCGGACCTCGACTATGCCAATTACACCATCCGGACCAAACAGTTGTTCAATACCCGTTTCCTGGACCTGGAAAACAACCAGATCGGAGTGGATTACCTGCGCGGCGACATTTCGGGACTGCTCAACCTCTATTCCGCCAAGGCCGATTACGAGCATCCGATGGGCAAAGCGGGCAAACTCGACGCCGGGGTCAAATCGAGCCTGGTGAAGACGGACAACAACCTGAAGTATTTCATCAAGGAAAACGGGGAGGAGATCCTTGACGATCGCCAGAGCAATCATTTCCTGTATGAAGAGCACATCAACGCGGCTTACCTCAACTGGAGCAAGGCATGGGGTAAATGGAACCTCCAACTGGGCTTAAGAGGGGAACAAACGCGCGCAGACGGCCGGCAGGTCACCACGGACAGCGCCTTCCACCGGAATTACTTCCAGGTGTTCCCGAGCGCCTTCCTCAATGTCAACCTCAACCAAAACCACGTCGTAGGCATCAACCTCAGCCGCCGGATCAACCGACCGGATTACCAGCAGTTGAATCCGTTCCGGGCGTATGTCGATCCGACCACTTTCCGGGAAGGCAATCCCTTCCTGCGGCCCCAACTGACCTGGTCGGCGGAATTGTCGCATACCTTCAGGCAACGATTTTCCACCACCCTGAGTTACAGCATCACCTATGACAATATGACCCAGGTGCTGCTGCAAAACAATGAAGAGCGCTATACGGTGGTCACGTTCATCAACCTGGCGAGATACGAGTATTTCGGGCTTGGGTTCAGCGCGCCGTTCGACCTGGTGAAATGGTGGAACGTCAACGCCAGCGGCATGGCTTACTGGAATCGCTACCTCGGCGAAGTGGCCGGCTACGGGTTGAATGAAGCGGGGCCTGCCTTCAACGTCAACATCAACAACACCTTCCGGTTGCCGGGAAACTGGTCGGCAGAACTCGGCGGGTACTACACGCACCGGCAGGTCTTCAGCATTTCCGTCATCGAACCGATGTGGTCGCTCAACGCCGGCATTCAAACAACCTTCTGGGACGGCCAAGGCACCCTGCGCTTCAATGTGCGGGACATCTTCTGGCACGGCTGGCCGCGGGGCAGCACCCAATTCGGCAATATCGACGAATCTTTCAAGAGCTACCGCGAAACCCGTGTGGGGACCCTGGCGTTCACCTGGCGTTTCGGCAAGAAGACCGTCCAGGCCGCCCGGCGCCGGACGATGGGCGCTGAGGAGGAGATGGAGCGGGCGCGGAATGGGTGAGGCTGCCCGCCTTCGCCTGTGGCTATGGCGGACGATGCTGCCACGCTGAGGCGTGGTGGATGCTGGATGCTGGTGGCTTGATGCTGGATGCTGGATGCTTGATGCTTGATACTAGTGGCTGGATGCTGGTGGCTTGATACCAGGACTGCCGACTGTTGAACTGCCGACTGCCGACTGTTGAACTGCCAACTGCCGACTGAAAGACTGGATGCTGCCCGCCTTCGCTCTTGAGGAGCTATGGCGGACGATGCTGCCACGCTGAGGCGTGGTGGATGCTGGATGCTGGTGGCTTGATGCTGGTGGCTGGATGCTGGTGGCTTGATGCTGGATGCTTGATACTAGTGGCTGGATGCTGGTGGCTTGATACCAGGGCTGCCGACTGTTGAACTGCCGACTGTTGAACTGCCAACTGCCGACTGAAAGACTGGATGCTGCCCGCCTTCGCTCTTGAGGAGCTATGGCGGACGGGGGATGCTGGATGCTTGATGCTTGATACTAGTGGCTGGATGCTGGTGGCTGGATGCTTGATACTAGTGGCTGGATGCTGATGGCTTGATACCAGGGCTGCCAACTGCCGACTGTTGAACTGCCGACTGTTGAACTGCCGACTGCCAACTGCCAACTGCCGACTGTTGAACTGCCGACTACCAACTGAAAGACGCTGTCTTCCACGGCATCAAAAAAAAAACGGCAGCGCGGGCCGTCAGGTCCGCCATATCGGTAGCACCCGGTTGAATATTGGATTTCCGGCCTGTAGGGCCGGTATATGATTGGTTCCGACCGGCAACCTTTGTGCCTGTCGATTCCGAATCGACGCCTTTAAAATGAATGGGATGGATTTCAATCGACATCACAGATCTACATATGCCGGGCCGTTGCAGATGTGTTGATCCTGGCGGATCGCTCGCTGTACATGGCTGCCCAAACGCAGGGAAGGGGTCGGTATTTGGAACGCGAATCGGCGGAATCCATTTTTGTTACCCGAATGCTCCCTTATAATTTCCCTCCGGAAAAACGGCGCAAACCGGCGAGGGCCTCGTTTCTGACCTTTTTGCGCAGGAAGGGGGTCCAGCCCAATAAGAGGCCGGGGAAGCCGAGGGCCATCCTGGACCAGCGCCAGAAATCGAAGCGGTCCTGGTGGCGGATGATCTTTCCATCCCTGAATAAAAAGCTCGCCCTGATCACATTGTGAACCTTCCGCCCGGATTTTGAGAACAGGTACCGGGCTTCCCAATCTGCCTGCACCCCCTCCCCTGCCGGCCGGACATTGCCGAAGGTGACGTCGAGGTTGCCGCCGCTTCGCAGGTGGAGCATGCGCCACATATTGCGGACCTCCTCGCCTTTTAAGGGGCCGAATGCGGGGTCGCTGAACTCGGCATCGTCATGATAACAGGCCACCATGGATTCGATATCGCCGGATTGGAAGGCGGTGTAGAAATGCTGGATGAGGTCGGTATTGTTCATTTTTCAGTAGCGACGCATGGTCATGCGTCAGGCCGTCTTAAATTGCAGGAATAAATCTCGAGGCTCAATATAGGAAAAATCTGCCGCTTGTTCATTTTTTCCAATCCTGGGATTAATTTTGAGACACGGGTAACAAAACCCGGTTCCGGCGGATATAGTAAAAACCGGGGGCAGTCCCCGGGGCTTCAATCATGCATCTCATAAACAAAAACGAAAAAATCATGAGAAAACTACGCAATCATCTTCTGTCATTCCTCGTGTTGACCTTTTGTTCCTTCGGCGTGTTGTCCGCACAAAATGCCATGTATATCAGCGTGACGGGCTCCCAACAGGGAAAAATCCAGGGCGGCAATATGGAAAAAGGGAAGGAAGGCCTGTCCTCCGTGGTCAGTTACGAACACGAGGTTGTTGCTCCGCGCGACGCCGCCTCCGGTTTACCTACCGGAAAGCGCCAGCATTCCCCGTTGAAGATCACCAAGGAAGTGGACAAAGCCACCCCCAAATTATACGCTGCCTTTTCAAACAATGAAAGTTTGCCGGAAGTGACCCTGAGCTTTTACAGGTCGGGCGGCAAGGGAGTCCCCGGGTTGGGCGCTTCCCAGAAATGGTATCAAATCAAACTGACCAACGCCACGGTATCCGGGATAAAATCCGGGGTCAATGAGAAAGGCGTACCGGTCGAGGAGGTATCCTTCAGCTACCAGCAAATTGAGTGGGAGTACACTGACGGCGGCATTACGCACCAGGACAACTGGGTAACTACCCGGAACTAAGCCGGAAGCCGAATACTGGAAAGGCCGCGATCAATCCTGAAAAAACGACGCCGGAACGAGGTTGGGATCAACCTTTTTCCGGCGTCCGGCATTTATAGTTTGTACACCAATCATTGCGATTCATGTCGGTTCAGGTCATTCCAAAGGAAAGGCAGGCCCGCGGCCAGTTCAACGGCGGGGAAATCATAGAGAACAAGCCGATCGGTTTTCCGCGGGAAGGCGGATTCACCCGGCCCTATTCCAACCTCTTCTATTGGGCCTATGCCGAAGCCATGGTCGACAGTACCATCGGCCTGCATCCCCATGAGGGTTTCGAGATCATGTCCTTTGTACTGAAGGGCCAGATCCGGCATTTCGATACCAAAATGAACGCCTGGAAACCGCTCCAGGCCGGCGATGCGCAGATCATCCGCGCCGGCAACGGCATCAGCCACGCCGAGTTCATGGGACAAGGCTCGGCCATGTTCCAGATCTGGCTGGATCCCGACCTCAACGTTTCCCTGAAGAAGCCCGCTTCCTACAGCGATTACGCCGCGTCCGATTTTCCGGTCCAATCGGAGCACGGCGTCGAGGTCAAAACCTATATCGGGGCGGGGTCTCCTTTCCAACTGGATGCGGCCGGCGTTGAGATCCGGGAATACGCATTTGAAAAAACGGATTATAAGGCCGCCATCGATCCCGAAAAGGTTTATTCCATCTATGCCCTTTCCGGCGGGTTTACCCTGAACGGCGAGCCGGTCAAAGCGGACGATTTTGTCCTGGTGAAGGACGCTGCCGCCCTCGTCCTCCAAAGTGAACAACCGGGTAAATTCTTCCTGATCGCTTCACCCGGAAAGTTGGGGTACAAGACTTATGCCGAGATCATGCAGGAGCGGATGCGGGGTTGGGCTTGATGCTGCCACCCCGAGGGGTGGTGGATACTGGTCTCTGGATGCTGGGCTCTGGATGCTGGTCTCTGGATGCTGGTCTCTGGATGCGGGGGGCTTGATGCTAGATACTGGTCTCTGGATGCTGGTCTCTGGGGGCTGCCGACTGTTGGACTGCCGACTGCCGACTGCCGACTGTTGGACTGCCGACTGCCGACTGCCGACTGTTGGACTGGATACTGCTGCAAATATCCTATATTTGATCTTGTTCGGTATAGTTCAATTATGGACCTTTAACCATTAAAATAAATACCATGGCCTGGGAAGACGAAGAAGACAACACCATCTATACCGTGGTAATCAACCACGAGGAGCAATACAGCATCTGGCCGGCAGACCGCGAGTTGCCGCTTGGCTGGAATACCGTAGGCAAGACCGGCAGCAAAGAGGAATGCCTTGAGTACATCAAAGAAGTGTGGACGGATATGCGCCCGCTGAGCCTTCGGAAGAAAATGGAAGAGATGGAAAGACAGGCGCGTGAGGAGAACGATGATAAGGGATGAACCACCTTGAATTCTTCCGGCGTTCCAAAATCATCATGATTCCCGGCTACTCCGGCAACAAATCCAAATTTCTCATTGAATCTTTTCCACACCTTTTTTACATCTCCGAGGCCGCTCCTTTTGTCAAGTCTTGCATACAGATCCCCGCACAAGAACACGCCGACCTTTCTCCTGTCCACTTCCGGGAATTC
>WBZL01001763.1_pt1 | contig 21977 bp, 17 predicted proteins | sample 5204291 | NCBI WGS metagenome assembly WBZL01 (sample SAMN12344345, study PRJNA552823) | activated sludge metagenome | biome: Activated sludge suspended growth; feature: Nitrification reactor; material: Wastewater; isolation source: activated sludge from nitrification reactor of wastewater...
GTTCCTTTTTGAAGCGCTTCTGAACTTCAGGGTAGCTGTTGAAGGAACGCCGTTCGTGCTTTTACGGCCATATCGAGAATTGCTGTCCACGGTAATTACTCACAGGACGGAGATAAGTTTCTCGGAAAAAGGATGGTAGGCGGATGTACATCCCCCTGCCATCTTTTTTTTCGGGGGATTCTCCAAATATATCTGAACGGTTACATTTGGGGTTTATAAAATTTCGACAAACGTCAGTTCTGGATATTTTCCGGTGTAATATTTCAGCAAAAAGGGCGTACTGAATAAGATCACCCATTCGTCGCGGCTATCCCGTGCCAGGATGATATCACTGCGACTTGGCAAATTTTCAATGACCGCGGACGGGCCTTTTACCCACCGTAGGTGTACGTGGGGCAAGCGTTCTAACTCAGTCGGCACGTTATACTCCGCCTTCAACCGGGCTTGAACGACGTCAAATTGTAACTGTCCCACCACTGCTAAAATAGGTTCCCGCTTGAACGCGTTGATGTTGTACAAGACTTGCACAGCCCCTTCACTTTCTAGTTGTTGTAACCCTTTGGAAAATTGTTTTTGTTTGCCTAAATCGGTGTTTCGCAAAAGAGCAAAATGTTCGGGCTGAAAACGGGGGATCGGGGCAAAACGGTACAACGCGCCTGCACATAAGGTGTCGCCAATTGCAAACTCCCCGTTATTGGGAAGTCCCAACACATCGCCGGGAAAGGCTTCTTCGATAATTTCGCGCTCGTTCGCAAACAGTTTATAGGGACGGGCCAACCGGACACTTTTCCCATTTTGAGCATGGGTCAGGTTCATCCCTCGCTCAAAACGCCCCGAACAAATGCGCAAAAACGCGACACTGTCGCGGTGTTTGGGGTTCATGTTCGCTTGCATTTTGAAGATAAACCCGGAAAAATCCTCGTGGTCTGGAGAAATAAGGCCAATATCACTGAGGTAGGGTTGAGGCGCGGGGGCATAGGCCACAAAAGCATCCAAAAACAAGCGAACGCCAAAATTGGTTAAAGCACTCCCAAAAAACACAGGGGTTTGTTCCTCGTGCAGGACGCGCTCGTGTTCAAAAACCACGCCCACTTCGTCCAAAAAATGAATGGACTCAAGCAGTTGATCGACGCGCGCCTGGGGAAGGGCTTTCGTTTTCATCAGATTTTCCAGGGGCACAAAGGTTTCCGGGGCCATCCGCTCATTCCGTTCGGTGCGTTCAAACAGATAGACCCCTTTCGTCGCCCGATCATAAACCCCGTGAAAAAGAGGCCCATCGCCCAGCGGCCAATTCATCGGAACGGGTTCCATCCCCAAAACTTTTTGGATCTCATCCAGCAATTCCAACGGGTCGCGGGCAGGCCGATCCATTTTGTTAATGAAGGTGAAAATCGGGATGCCGCGCTTCCGGCAAACCTCAAACAACTTCAGGGTTTGGGGTTCAATCCCTTTGGCCGCGTCGATCACCATCACCGCGCTATCGACAGCCGACAAAGTCCGGTAGGTATCTTCCGAAAAATCCTGGTGGCCGGGTGTATCGAGCAAATTGAGGATATAGTTTTGATAAGGGAATTGAAGAATGGTGGAGGTGATCGAAATACCACGTTCTCGCTCCATTTCCATCCAGTCCGACGTGGTGGAACGTTGATTGCGGCGGGCGCGCACATTGCCTGCCAGGTCGATGGCATTGCCATACAACAGTAGTTTTTCGGTCAGGGTTGTTTTGCCTGCATCCGGGTGGGAAATGATGGCAAAGGTTCGCCGCGTCGCGATGGCTTCGTGAAGGGAGCGGGTTGATGGGGGTGGGGTGAGCGTAAGTTCTTCTTGCATAAACTTGTGTTTTCCATATTAAACGTTCTGAGCCAGGATGAGGGGGGCATCCTGGCTCAGAACTTCGCTATTGTGCCACAAAATGTCGGGAGGTCAAGGGTTAGGGGGAAAATTCATCAATTCTCAATATGGAAACGAGCCGACGAACGGCGTTCCTTAATGGGCATTCTTTGAGTTTCGCGAGGTCGTTTGAAGGAACGCCGTTCGTGGCAAACCGAGAATTGCTGGAGATAAATTCATCCCGGTCGGCGCGAGGGTGTAATTGCGAAAAAGCGCTACCTGTCCGGCGGGGCGCTGGTAGGAGGGATTTGTCAGAAATGCCGGAAATCAAAACCACTCGATCTCCAAAATCTGCCCTGTAATCCAACGGGACTCCTCACTCGCCAAAAAAATTGCCGAGGGGACACAGTCTTCGGCTTTGAGCATCTTTTCTTTGTCTTCGGCCACGTTCGCACGCATGGGGGTATCCACCTTGCCGGGGGCCAACGCGTTGACGCGGATGTTGACGGGTTTGCCCTCTTCGGCGGTCACTTTGGTGAACCCTAACTGCGCCCATTTGCTGGCGGAATACGCCGAATACATCGGGTAAATGCGGGTGCCGGAGAGGGACGAGATGTTGATGATGCTCCCCCCGCCCCCTTTCCGCATGGGTTTCCACACGTGTTTGGTGCAGAGGAAGGTCGAGGTGGCATTGATGGACATGATCCATTCCCAGGTTTTGAGTGGGGTGCCGTAGGCCGGACGGAACGCGCCCACGCCCGCGTTGTTGACCAGAATATCCACCCGTCCGAACGCGTCCATCGTCGCTTTGACCATCGCTTCCACCTGTTCTTCGACGGTCACATCGGTGGGGATGACGAGGGTGCGTGGGGATACCGCGTCCCCCGCGGGGGTCCCGGTCAGGGCGCGGATGTCTTCGGCGACGGTTTCCAGTTCGGGTTGGGTTCGGGCGGCCAGGGCGACGTATGCTCCTTCCTGGGCAAATCCGAGCGCAATCGCCCGTCCGATGCCGCGACTAGCGCCAGTGATGATCGCTACTTTATCTTTTAAACGCATAAAAACTCCTGATAATTCCTCACTCTTGAGTGAGGAATGGCAATGCTCTTGTGGGGAAGAATCGAAATGCGACGCCTACGCGTCGCATTTGATTAAATTCAACATTCATCCCGAACCATTGTGAAATCTGCGCCTTGATGGTTTGGGGATATTCCTTTACTCGGTTTTGTTGGCTTCTTCGCCCTCTTTTTCCTCATCGCCCTTTAACCCTTCACGAAATGAGCGAATCCCACTGCCCAGTTCTTTGCCGATTTTGGAGATACGCCCCACTCCAAAAACGAGAACGATAATCACGAGAAGAATAATCAGTTCGCCGCCGCGTGGTAAAGTCATTTCAAACTCCTTTGTTCAAATTTCAGTATATGGATACAACGCACTCTAGGACACTCCGAAAAAGGATGGGTGGGGGATTGTACAATCCCCCACCCATCCTTTTTCGAAACCAATCACTTTATTTGACCGGATAAGTACCATGTTTATTTTACCGCACCAAAGAGGGGCGGGCAAGTTGCGCTTCCTGTGTGGCTGGGCGCGGGATAAACACCAGATAATTCATGTAGACAATTGCAAGAAACAACAACATGGCCGTTCCTTGATGGGTGATCGCCGCCAGGATGGCGACGTTGAACCACACTGTCAGCACCCCTAACGTGATCTGAATCACGGTTAAGGTGATGACAAGCAGGCTTGTTTTTTGAATCCCTGTTAACGCCAGTTTCTTGGCTCGCAGATAGGCCCAAATCGCCAACGCCAACACCACAAACGCAAACCAGCGATGGATAAAATGCACGGTCAACTCGGACGAAAACAAATTGAGCCACCACGGTTGTAATTTTGCAAACAATCCCGCGGGGATCACCTGTCCGAGCATCAACGGCCAGGTGTTCGAGATGTGTCCCGCCTTCAACCCGGCGACGAAAGCCCCGTACGTGATCTGCAAGACGAGCACCCCCATTAATCCCCCGGTTGATAGTCGTAACCCGGCCAGGGCACTCGTTTTCTTTTCTCCGTTCGCGCGGAGGTTCGGGTGTTGATCGAGCGCGACCCAATACGTCAGCGCGAGCAAACTCAGCGCGGCGATCAGGTGGGCGGCTAACCGATAATGACTGACCTGGGGCATGTCTTCCAGGCCACTGGCGACCATATACCATCCCAAAAATCCCTGAAAGGCAAATCCCAAGCCCACCGCCAGATAGGGCACCGATTTCCGCCAGGGGATGATGCCCCGCGCGAGGAAATAAAACAACGGCAGGACGTAGATCAGCCCGGCGGTGCGCCCGATTAAGCGATGAAAATATTCGACGTAGTAAATCGCTTTGTACCCTTCCAGGGTCATATTCACATTGATCAACTCCCCTTCCGGGGTGGCCTTGTACTGAGCAAACTCCGCTTCCCACGCTTCTTGCCCGATGGGGGGCAAAACCCCCGTGATCACATCCCACTCCACAATGGATAACCCCGACCGGGTCAGCCGGGTGTATCCACCAATCAACACCAATGCCCCAATAAAAATACAAACGGTATAGAGCCAGACTCGCAAGGTTTTTTGATAAGGTTGAGTCATGTAATCTTCTCCAAAAAATATTATTTCGCTATCATACCAAAAGACCCCATTTGTGACATCGTTAACTAACGAAAGAATTCATGAATGTTCGGTTAGCCCTCGCGTTGAATCGACTATAATCGGCAAGATTGTGAATTATGAATTACGAATTCACAATTTCTAATTCACAAATCATTCTTTTCCTCAGGATCATCCCATGCTAACCCCCTCCCTCCTTCTTTCTCGTCACCAAAAACTGATTAAAGCGATTGAAGCCTCCGGTTTGGAGGCAGTCGCGCTCAATCCTGGCCCGTCGCTCACTTATCTAACCGGCTTACATTTCCATACCAGTGAACGGCCTGTGGTTCTGCTCTTTGCGCCAGGGAAACGGCCTGCGCTGGTTTTGCCTGAGTTGGAAACGCGCAAGGTAGATGCCCCCCTGTTTGAGTTAGAGGTCTTCCCGTATGGGGAAAATCCCCTTGACTGGGTCAAGGCGTTTACCGGGGCGGCGCACGCGGTCGGGTTACCCGGTGCCCGTGTGGGGGTGGAGGCGCGTCGGATGCGCGTGCTCGAACTTCATTACCTCGAAGAAGCCGCCGCGGGAACCCGGTTCATCCCCGCGGAAGAGACGTTTGCCGCCCTTCGCATGTACAAAGACGAAGCCGAAGCGGAGATCATGCGCCGCGCCGCCGACGTGGCGCAGAAAGCCCTCATCACCACCCTCCCTCTCGTCAAACTCGGCATGACCGAACAGGACCTCGCAGGCGAACTGGTCATCCAACTGCTCCGACAGGGGTCCAGCCCGACCATTCCCTTTTCCCCCATCGTGTCCTTTGGCCCCAACAGCGCCAACCCCCACGCCAGCCCCACCTCCCGCAAACTTGTGGAAGGCGATTTGCTTCTGTTCGATTGGGGTGCGGGCGTGGATGACTATTTCTCCGACATCACTCGTACCTTTGCGGTGGGCGAAGTCGAGCCGGAATACGCCAAAATCGCGCAAATCGTCATGGAAGCGAACGAAGCGGGCCGCGCGGCGGGCAAACCGGGTGTCCCGTGCAGTGCCGTGGACAAAGCCGCCCGTGAGGTGATTGTTCAAGCGGGATATGGCCCCTATTTCACTCACCGTACCGGGCATGGGCTGGGGATGGAAGGCCACGAAGAACCCTACATGCGCGGCGACAACGAACAACTTCTCGAACCAGGCATGGTGTACACCGTCGAACCCGGCATTTACCTCCCCAACCGGGCCGGGGTACGGATCGAAGACGACGTGATGGTGACCGAAACGGGCGCGGAAAGTTTTACGGATTTGCCGCGGGAGTTAATTAGAATTATTTAGGAGGGAGAATGTATTCCAGATCGCGAATCTTGTTTTTGGCCTTTATTTTGAGTTTATTCTTCTTTGGGTGTAACAATCCGGATATTCAGAACGTTGAACCTGCGGTTTTGCCTACGGAAACTGTTCTCGCGCCTACTGTTCCTTCCCTGACAACCATGCAAGTGAACCAAACCCAAAATGCAGCACATTTTGCGACCGGTTCCACCCAATTAACGGCCACTTGGATTGCTTTACCTACTCAAACCGAAACGCCCACTCCTGCTCCGACACAAGTTCAGCAACCCGCTATAATTCCATTCTCCTCGCCATTGCCTGCCCCAGAGTCGTACCGCCTCCGTGAATGGACGGAGCAAGACGCACTGGATTTGATTAGCGCGGAGGAAAGTTATGCCCTTTACGTTTTAGAGAATCCCCCTCCTTCTGCTTTCCGTGGTGAATATGCTTTTCAGGAAGCCCACAGAAGTATCAAGGTTGCTGTGCAGGAGGCGCTTCTAAAATTTCCAAATATCGATTCGGATGGAATGTTGGCCTGGAAAGTTGCTCACGCGAATGCAATTCTGAGCTGGCCCGCAGAAATCAACCCGGACGATTGGATTCTGAGCACCCTGGAAACGGATCTTAATTCGGGAAAAGTCACAGTTGATACAATCGAGAGTTATTTTAGAACACGTAGTTTTTATACTCTCCAAAGAATGCAGATTCCAGGTTTGATGGGGGGCACGCAATTGGTTGAGGTATTTTGGATTTCTGCAACGGATTCTTCTTTTGCAGATGGGTTGTTGTTTTCTGTTCAGCATAATGCAGGCCAATATGAGCTAATCAAGGTTTATAGTTCCTGGAATTATTACTACGGCTCATTCGAACGGTTTATATATGAAGATCATAACTTCGACGGTTTGCCAGAAATATATTGGCTCATGAGTGTTTATAATGGAAGTATGTGTGGGAGTAAGTTTGGCATCTTTCAGTGGGAAGAAAATCAGTTTGTGGACTTAGCGGTTGGGCCGGGGAGTCCCAATGGAATAGACCTGGCCTGTGATGCTCAATGGAATTTTGACAGGTTGGATGAAAATGGAGTTCCACTTTTGTCTATTCTTCAGGGTTGGCCTTTTGGAACGCTTTCGGAAAATGATTACAAGTGGAATGGAACACGGTACGAACGTATAGAAATCCGCTTCACCCCTCCTGAATACTATGAGACATATCCTCGGGATTGGTTGGGGTATGCAGTGGAAAATGGCGATTACACAACGGCTACCCAAAAACTGGAAGAGGCATTGTTGCATTGGAATTCAGATAGTTTTCCGTGGGTGGGGCCAGCCTTTAAGGATTTTGTTCGTTTTCAATTGGCTTATTTGTACGCTTTGCAATCCCAACCTGACCGAGCAAGGGCAGGTTTTCAAGAGTTATCCGTAGCCCCCGCCGATGGAACCAAATTGACGATTTCTAAAGCTACCGAAGCATTCTTATCTGAGTATGATCAGGATGAAGATATTTATTCGGCATGTTCAGCCAGCCTCGCATCTATGGCGGAACCTTTACTTCCGTTCCAAACCGAAGATGGTTATTTTCCATTCGAAAAAGTTGAAGAATATTGGGGATATGCACCTTCTATCAATGAATTTTCTATTTGCAGTTTACGCGCGGCTTTTCGTCTTTTGCTTTCTCGCTATAACCCTTTGGAAGATGGGGACCTCTTGGCCTATTTGGAAACGAGAGGTGTAAAAATTTATGCCTCGGTCCAAACTGATCTAGACCAGGATAATCGTAAAGATTTACTCATCCTTGTTGAAACCCCGAACGAGGAAGCTGAGATAGAGATTTGGGCGCTCTTGAGAAATGAAAATAGTTTTCTTCCCTTTGCCCTTACCGACTTTCAGACGGGTGGCTATGATTTAGGCAGTTTTTCAGAAGCACAAGGTGTGTTTGAGCCTGCTTTTTATGATTTGCCTGGAAGTAATAAGCCGATCGTAATTTTGCATGCTAGAAGGTATCTGTTGATTTTTGAAATCATTAACGGCCAGGCAGAGACTCCCTCGGTGAGAGTGATCGATTCTTATAGGGAGGTGGATTCTTATGCTGTTCAACCAACAAACGAACAAGTCATCCTGACAATTGATTACTCCGAAATCTGGGATGATGAAGTTTATTTATGGCAACGCATCTATCATTGGGAACCCCTCACCCGCGCGTTTATCTACGAAAAAGAAATAGATTTATCCGACCCTAACCCTGCTTTAGCGTGGGATGAATTGGCTATTCAACTGGAAACTGATTTATTCCTCAATACGGATTTATCCAAAACCCTCCTCCTGTTGGAGGAAAACCTTTCGGTCACACCCGAATATTGTGATGAAATTTGCCAACGCCTTTATTATTTTCTCGCTCTCAGTTATCAACTTTCGGGCAACGAACAAAGAGCAATCGAAACCTACTGGCAACTCTGGCATGATTACCCGGATAGCCCCTATGCCATCATGTCTCAAGCCAAACTCGGACCTATCTCCCCATAACCTATGCTCATTACTCATTACTTATCAAATAAATGCCCTCCCCCCTCCCCTTCCTCCTCCTGCCCTCCTCCCCCAAACCCCTTGGCGTTCTCCTTGTCCACGGGTTTACCGCCACGCCGAACATGATGCGCTGGCTGGGGGATGACCTGCTCGCGCGGGGTTACCCCAGCTTGGGTGTGCGCCTGGCCGGGCACGGCACCACGCCCGCGGAGATGAACGCCACGCGCTGGGAGGCGTGGTTGGCCTCGGTGGAAGATGGGTACCACTACCTTTCTAACCTCGTTGAAAATATTGTGGTGGTAGGTCATTCGACAGGAGGTGCGTTGTCTTTGTTGCTCTCCACCCTGCATCGGGTGAAAGGGGTGGTGGGGATTTCTGCGCTCCATCGGTTGCCGACAAATCCCCTTCCGGCTTTTTTGCGCGGTCTCCCCGTTCAAACCCAAATCCGCCTGTTTGCTGGCTTGACGCACCTGCAACCCTTTCGTAAAAAAGGGCCTCCGCATTGGTACGATTGGGAAGCCCAGAAAGAATACATCGCTTATCGCGTCTTCCCCGTCCGGGCGGCGGCGGAGTTGTGGCGGATGCTTGTTTTCATCGAACCGCATTTGTCTGCTGTGCAGGTGCCTACCCTCCTCATCCACTCGCGTGACGATCAATTCATCACCCCCGATCAAGCCGAACATCTCTACGCGCACGTGGGCTCCCCGCACAAACGCCTTCTCTGGGTCGAACGCAGTGGGCACAACGTCCCGATGGACGCGGAGCGGGAACGGGTGTTTGCGGCGGTAGGTGCGTTTGTGGACCAACAAGCCTCACTATGAATCGTGATCTCCTTCTCGTCATTCTCTCCCTCCTCACCTGGGGCATTGGGGAAGGGATGTTTATCTCGTTTCAACCGCTTTATTTGCAGGAAATGGGGGCGGACCCAGTCCGAATTGGGGCGATTTTGGGGGGGATGGGATTGGCGATGGCGATTGCCCAGGCCCCCGCGGGGTACCTCGCCGACCGCTTTGGGCGGAAACCGATCATGGTCGCCGCCTGGTTTCTGGGTTTGGTCGCGACCGGGATCATGGCGCTGGCGCCTTCTCTGCCCCTTTTTGTGATGGGATTGCTGATGTATGGGTTGACCGCGTGGGTGTCCACCCCGATGAATAGTTATGTTTCCTCGGCTCGCGGCACACTCTCGGTGGGGCGGGTGTTGACTCTGGTGTCGGCGACGTATCATGGGGGGGCGATTCTTGGGCCTTTGCTCGGTGGGTGGATCGGGGAGCAGTGGGGGTTGCGGTACACCTTTTTTGGGGCCTGGATCATCTTTTTGGTGTCTACCGGGTTCGTGGTGTTCATTCGCCCGCAAGCGGTGGTGCCTGCTCAACCCGGCGAACGCCGCCGGGATTTGTTGAAGAATACGCGTTTTCTCCGGTTTTTAGGCTTAATTTTGGTGGCGATGGTGGCGATGTATTTGCCGCAACCGCTTTCGCCGAACTTTCTGCAAAATGAACGGGCGTTGAGTTTGAGCACGATTGGGCAGTTGATTTCAGTGGGCAGTGTCGGGATCGTGGTGCTGAATTTGTTCCTCGGGCAGTTCCCTGTGCGGACGGGATATCCCCTCGGACAGGCGGCGGTCGGATGTTTTGCGTTGTTGCTTTGGTGGGGAACGGGTGTGCCCTGGTTCGCGGTGGGTTATTTTTTCCTGGGCGGGTATCGGGTGGCGATCAATATGGCGAATGCGGAGGTGCGCGAGTTGGTGCCCCCCGCGCACATGGGGTTGGCGTTTGGGATGGCGGCCACGGTCGCGTTACTGGCGACGGTCATCGCCCCGCCGATTGCCGGGATGATTTACGAACAGAATCCGGTTTGGATTTATCCCGTCAGTTTGGTACTCATTTTGGGCACGATAGGGGTGAGTTTGCGGTTTTTGTCCCAGGCGCGGCGCTCCAAGAGTGACTTGCCAGGGAATGAGGGGTTATCAGAGGTAAATTAGTAATCTGGGTATCATATCTCCTGAAAAAGGATGATTAGCAAAGGAGTCGAATATGCCTGAATCCGTGCTTGACTGGGGCATCCAGTTCGTTTTGTCGTTACAACTTCTGGGCGACTGGCTCATTGGCCCGATGAATGCGTTTACTTTTTTGGGGAACGAAGATTTTTTTCTGCTGTTGTTTCCTTTTTTATATTGGTGCGTGGAAAGCGCGCTCGGTATTCGAATGGGGATTTATCTCATCCTCAGCATTGGCGTGAATAGTTTATTTAAATCGCTTTTCCACGACCCGCGTCCGTATTGGTACGATGCCCGCGTGGAGTTGTTGACCGGGGCAGAGGCTTCTTTTGGCCTCCCCTCAGGCCATGCGCAAAATAGTATGGTGATTTGGGGAGGGCTTGCCACCCAACTCCGGCGCAGGTGGGTTTGGGGGATCGCGATCGCCCTGGCATTTTTGGTGGGGGTTTCGCGCATGTATTTGGGCCCGCATTTCCCAACGGATGTGGTGGCCGGGTGGTTGCTGGGGATTCTTGTCATTTTTCTGGCTCTCCGATTGGAAAAACCTGTCGTTCAGTGGATCAAAAAATTTGGGGGATGGCAAAAAGTGGGGGTGTATTTTGCGCTTTCTTTGGCGTTCATTCTGCTGAACGCTCTCATCGTGCAAGGGGTCAGCCAATCCTTTACCATTCCTGAAAGTTGGGCACAAACCGCGAGCGCGGATGCCCCCGACGATCCCATTGCACCTTTCTCCCTCAGTGGAATGGTGACGATCATGGCCGCCGCTTTTGGCTTTTTGAGTGGGTTGACGTGGTTGGAAACGCGCGGGGGGTTCGACAGCCGTGGCACCTGGACAGCCCGTGCCGGGCGTTTCCTGGTCGGCATCGTGGGCGTGATGGTTTTGCGCTATGGCCTGGATTTCGTCTTTGGAATGCTTGCGCCTGTGGATGAATCAGTGTTGGGTTATGTCCTTCGGTATGTGCGCTACGGCACGATTGGCTTTTGGATGGCCGCCCTGGCCCCGCTTGTTTTTATCCGGTTGAAACTGGCGAAGCGCCTTTCGTAACAATCCGACCCAAAGAGGGCACCTTACCTCTGGCAGTTCCCCGGACCTCTCGCGTCCGTTTATCGTTTCTGCGTGTAGTCAGGGGGTCGATGTCTGTTACCAATCACCCGCATACTCGTTTTTGTAGGGCAATAAAGTCTGGGTGGTGTACGCCCAATGGAGTTCCACCAATTGTCGGAGGTGCAACAAGTCGTGCGACACCATCGCGGCGAACATATCTCCGGCAGGCATACTACCAAATGGGGAGGTGTAAACCGCATCAAAGTTCGGAGAGGTCAGCGTTTTTAGCCAAACCAGGGTCGCTGTGCGTTCCTCAAGAAAATTTTTGAGGGTGGTTTCCAGGTCAGCTTCATTGTAATGTCGTTCGGTGACCCATCCTTGGGGATCAATGTCAGGCAGGGGGTCAGTCGGGCGGTGGAGCATGATGTCCAAACGTACCCGAAAATCCAGGCGCTCTTCGTCGTACAGATGGTGGATCACTTCCAAAATGGACCAGGAAGCGGGATCGGGTTTCCATCGCGCTTGTTCTTGGCTGATCCCTTGGGCAAATAAGCGAATCCTTTCGGCGTTGTCTTTCATTTGAGAGAGGAAGGGTGAGATATTCATGTCGGCTCCATCATTCGGGTTTGGGAAGGGGTAGGCGTGAAAAATATTGATGATATGATCCAGATAGTAACATAATCCTAACCACGGAGGCTTTTATGGCCCGAAAATTTAATTTTTTCAAGATTTTAGGGTTTGCGATCTTGGTCAGTACCCTGGCTTTTTGCACCTCTCAAAACCCCGCCGAGGTGCCTTCCGTAACCAATCCCACCGAAGGAACAACCTCCTCGGGCACGCTCTCGCCCTCGGATACCGCGCCCACAGCGACGCCTCCCACCACCTCTGCGCCCACCCAGGCGCTCGAAGCAACCCATGAAAATGACGTTGAAATTGAAGGGGGAGCCTCGATCACCATTCAAGCCAATAGCACAGAAATGCCTATCGATGCCTATCTGTTAGGTACCAATGCCCCTGCCTGGCTTTATAGTGGCCGGTTTGATCACGCGACTTTTCAAGCCCGTACGCTTCATGCGGGGTTTTCTATGCTGAGGATGCCAGGGGGAAGCTGGAGCAATTCTTATGACTGGTTGGGGTGCGAAAACGCAGATGACAGTACCTGTTATTGGACCTGGGCCGCCCGTCCCACGGATTTTATAAACTTTATGCAGGCCACGGGGCAACCGGGCATGTGGACCATCAATTTCAACGGGACGTCCAAAGAGGCCGCCGCATTGGTCGCATTTTTTAATGGCGATGTTAATGATACCCGCGCCATCGGGGTAGACGTCCGCGGCAAGGATTGGGGCACGGTGGGTGAATGGGCACAATTACGCGCCGAACACGGGAACCCTGACCCGGTCGGATTACAGTATTGGGAAATCGGGAACGAAATTTACGGAGGCACCTCTGAGAGTGGGACGGATTGCGCCGCCTGGGGATGGGAACCCACCTGGACGTGCGATGGCACGGAGTATGTCAACGGCCTGGGGAGTGGCGCCGACCGGCACGAAGGATTTCTGGAATTTGTCGAAGCGATGAAAATGGTGGACGCCACCATTCAAGTGGGCGCGGTGGGCGTGCCCGATCCGAGCGGGTGGACGAATTGGGGGAATGAGGTGATTGCCGCCGCGGGCGAGGTGATGGATTTTTACATCGTTCATGAATATGCCTACGATACCGCGACGAATGATTATGCGGCCATCCTTGCCAAACCTCACGCAGAGTGGGGGCCGATCATGGCAAACCTCACCGCCGCGTTTGACCAGTTCGCCGGGGGGCGGGACCTCCCCGTCGCTACGACCGAATTCAACCTGTTTGCCTTTCAGGAAGCGGATTCCGACGATCTCATGTCGAAGGCGATCAACGCGTTTTATTTGGCGGATAGCTTAGGGCAAATGATGCAAAACGGGTACGCTTTTTCCAATCAGTGGGACCTCGCACACGGAGATGCATCCAATCCGCCTCCCAGTTATGGTTTGATGCAAGCCGATACGTTTTTCCGCACGCCCCAATATTACGTGTACCCCCTGTGGGCGCGGTTCGGCGCGGAGATGCTACCTGTGTCGAACTCTGAAAATCCGGCGACCACGCTGAGTGTGTACGCCGGACGTGTGGATGACAATACCCTGTCCCTGTTGGTGATCAATAAAACTCGTAGGTCGATTTCGGTGAACATTACGATTGAGGGCGTCGACGGGGTGACGGGGGGGCAGATTGATGTCGTGCAGGCGCAATCGCTCAGCGCGACAAGCGTGACGTTTAACGGTGCCAACGATCCCTCAGATGATCTCTCCAATGCGCCTTCTATGGCCCTCACCGACCTGACCCTTCCCCTTGGATACTCCTTTGCGGCATATTCGATCACCCTGATTCGCATCGATGTACAGTAGCCACCTTTTTGATTCAGCCCCTAGATATAACTTCTTGGCTTAGAGCGGAAACTTCCCCCAAAAAGGGTGAGAAGGGGATGTCCCTCTCCCTTTCACCCTTTTTGGAGCGCGAATATCTTTACCCTGGCTGTACCCCTAAACAACCTAATGTAAGAGCGACAAAGGCTCGTCAGGAGCTTGGATGTCAGTGTTCAGGGAGCGCTGGGAATTTTTCTTAGCATTTTGGAAAAACCAATACAGCCCGCCACCTAGCAGGGAAAGCCCAGCCAAAGCACCGCTAAAATTGCTAACGAAATCGCTAATGTATTCCCATTGGCTTCCAAAAGCATACCCCAAGGCCCCATAGCTCACCAGCCAGATAAATTCCCCTACCGCGGCGATGCTTACAAAACGTAACAAAGGGAAATGGCTTCCTCCGGCGATCAAGTTTGTGGGCGTAGCCAACGGAGTTAATAAAAACCGTGTCAGAAAAATTGCGATGACCCCCCGTTCATTAAAATAGTTTTCTGCCCGCACCCATTTGGGGTTTTGAGTCCATTTTTGAGTGATTCGCCTTCCCAACCGTCCCATGGAGTAACTGAGTGTATCGCCCGCGACTACAAAGACCAATGAAATTCCAAGCGCAGAATAGAGTTCTAAATAGCCCTGTTCAATAAATGCGCCACAGGCAATGACAACCACAGAACTCGGAAAAGGAACCCCTATTGCGGCCAAAAGAACGATAACGCCTACTGCAAACGCACCGTAGGTTAAGATGGGCGCAAGAATTTGGCTATTGAGATCCATTATGATTGATTGTCCAATATTATTGTCCAGGATAGCTAGCGATCACTATCTGGATTTGCTTCGCCAGGGCTTGTGCGCCCCCTGCATAATTTTGCTCTTGACTCAGAAATTCTAACGATTTGTATTCGTTCCCGGTTTTAGGTAGGCCAATTTCCTCAAAAATATAATCTGCGGGAACGCGCGCTTTAGTCGAGATAAATTGGATACTCATGGCAGGTAAAATTTCTTTGAGTTCGCGTTCCCTAGGATGCGTATTAAATTCAGTAATCGCGAATCTGATCCGCTCGATAATCACAGGGGTGCCATCTTTATCGCCCCATCCCAATTCTTGATTGACATCCTCTAGCGATTTTTTCGTGTCTTCCATCTCCCGGGGGAGTTCCAAATAGCTCAAGAGATAATCGATTGGGACTCCATAGGCTTGCGAGATAAATTTAATATTCATCCAGGGACGAATAGTTTCCACATCCGATTCCGATGCTTCGGGAGGACGGGATGGAAAGGGTGGCATCCGGCGAAAGGAGTGGAACGCGCGTAGTCCGAAAAACAACGTAAGCCCCAACCCAATGAGGATCAGGAATATCCCCCCCACGGAGCGGAGTTTAAGCAATTGGGTGTTTGGATTGGAAGTTTTTTTCATAAATGTTCAACCCAGGAATGTAAGCGCATAAGCGGTATCCTCGTGAGGAAGCACGAGGGGTAAGAAATTCCGGTTCTACCGTAAACTCAAAAAAAGGCAAAAAGGGGGGATGGCCATCCCCCCTTTTTGCCTTTTTTTGAGTTTCACCCCATTAAGTGTGAGTTCGTATCATACCATTTAAAAAGAGCAACAACGCGGCCAGCCCAATCTTTTGGGTCGGTCGTCACGGGATGGGAACTCGATTGTTTAGATGCAATAAAAAAACAACCTGGGAGTACGATAGCACACCCAGGTTGTTTTCTGATGTTTTTTGAACTGCGAACTAATGCACTTTTTCCTTCTCCGCATCTTCCTTTTGTTTCAGTGCAATCAACTCCTGCATCAAATGTGCGGGAACCGCCGCATAATGGGATTCTTCCATCGTGAAGAACCCGCGCCCCCCGGTCATGGAGCGTAAATCGGTCGTGTAGCGCAGGATTTCAGCGAGGGGAACCTGTGCGGTGATGATCGAACGACCTTTTTCACTTTCCACGCCTTGAACATGGGCACGACGGGTGTTTAAATCGCCCATGATGTCTCCCATGTTGGCTTCGGGGACGGTCACACGGATAATCATCACGGGTTCGAGCATGACAGGCCCTGCCTCGTGAACCGCTTGTTTGAAACACTCCCGTGCCGCGATTTCAAAGGCGACAGGTTTGGAGTCCACCGCGTGTTCTTTCCCGTCCGTCACTGCGACGCGAACTTTGATGACAGGGTACCCGGCAACCACGCCTTCGCCCATCACGCTCTTCACCCCTTTATCAATCGCAGGTTGATAATTGTTCGACACCGCACCCCCGAACACCTGCCAGACTAATTCATAATTACCTTCCGCCAGGGGTTCGACTCTCAATTCGACTTCGCCAAATTGGCCGGAGCCACCGGTTTGTTTCTTGTGGCGATAGCGCGCCGTGCCTGCTTTGGTAATGGTTTCCTGATAGGGCACTCTTGGTGTGGAAATGACCAGGTGAACCTGGAATTTGGACTCGGCCCGGTGGAGGGCGACATCAATGTGTTGATCCCCCATGCCTTGCAAAATACTTTGTTTGGTGGTCGTGTCGTTGTACCAGGAGAGGGTCATGTCCTCCTCACATAAACGGGTGAGGGTGGCGCCCATCTTGGCCTGGTCAGCTTGAGTTTTCGGGGTCACGGATACGCGATAGAGTGCGGTGGGGTATTTGGGCGTGGGTAAAGCGAGGGGATGTGCCCGGTCGCCGAGGGTATCTCCTGTGGATGTTTCGCCCAGTTTGGACACCGCGGCAATATCGCCGGCATGCACGGTTTTGATGATGATCTGCTCTTTACCGCGCATGATAAAAATATTGGCAAGGCGATCTTCTTCACCCTTGGTGTGATTCCATACGCGGGAGTCGCTATGAATGACCCCGGAGATCACTTTGTAGTAGGTGATTTTGCCGACGAAGGGATCGGCGGTGGTTTTCCAGACGTAGGCGGCGAGGGGGCCGTTGTCTTTGACGGCGACCTTCTCTTCGCCACTTGACCCCTGCCCGACAATCGCGGGCCGTTCCGCGGGGGAGGGCATCAGGCCGATGATCGCATTCAGCAGGGGGGCGACACCCATTTCTTCGGTGGCGGCGGAAACCAGCACGGGCAGGTACGCGCCCGAGGCAACAACCCCGCGCAATCCGCTCATAATTTCTTCGGCAGACAATTCCTGTCCATCGAGATATTTCAAAAGGAGTTCGTCATTGCCTTCCGCGGCCGCTTCCATGAGGGTCATACGGGCTTCTTCGGCGGCGTCGGCAAAATCGGCGGGAATGTCTTCAGCTTTTTCGCCTTTCCCGGCGTAGGCTTTCATGGAGAGCAGGTCAATGATGCCTTTGAAGGCGGCTTTTTCGCCCCACGGCAACTGGATGGGGATGAGGCGGGTGTCGGTCAATGACTGCACCGATTCCATCGCTTTTTGGAAATTGGCGTTGTCCCGATTCATTTTGTTGACCAGGACAAACCGCGGTAAATTGAACTTTGCGCTTTCTGTCAGCGCAATTTCCGTGCCGACTTCGGCTCCGGAAACGGCATCCACGAGGATGATGGCACCATCCGCGACACTCATGGCAGAGATGACTTCTCCCACGAAGTCGGTAAAGCCAGGGGTATCGAGAATGTTGATCTTGTGGTCTTTGTATTCGACGGGAATAACCGCAGTCGAGAGGGAAATACTGCGCCGTTTTTCTTCGTCTTCGAAGTCGGAAACCGTCGTGTGATCTTCGATTCTACCCATACGGGTGGTTGCGCCAGTGAAATGTAAAAGGGCCTCCGCCAGCATCGTCTTCCCTGCACTGCTGTGGGAGGCCAGGGCAATGTTGCGGATCTTGTCGGTGGTATATTCTTTCATAAGTTTGGGAACCTTCCTGAGAGTGGGATGTAGTACGAAAAATGCTTTTTGTTAAGCGGTTTTTATTATAACGCATTGGCCCGCGGGGGAAACCAAAATTTTAATACGATTTTGGGAGAATTTTTAATATCAACCAATCCACATACATGCCTGGTTTGTAACTCATCTATGGAAAGGCCAAAAATCCTCTCCCCAATGTTCTACTCAGATGCAATTGACGCCCACAGAATCGCCGAAAAAGAACGGAACGAAACAGGGAAACAAGGTACAATCCCCGCGTATGCGATTTCTTTTTCTCTTTCTCGATGGCGTTGGCTTGGGGACGGATGATCCTGCTGTGAATCCATTTGTCGCGGCTTCATTGCCGCATCTTCGGGCTTTGTTGGACGGGCAGAATATGCTGGCAAACGCCGCCCCGCGGGTCAACGGACGGGCGACTTTGCTCGCGTTGGATGCCAATTTAGGTGTGCGAGGGCTTCCACAATCGGCCAGTGGACAGGCGACCCTGCTGACCGGGAAAAATGTTCCGGCGTTGATCGGGGAGCATTATGGTCCCAAACCCAACCCACCGATTGCGGACATTTTGCGAGAGGGGACACTCTTCCAAACCCTGATCCAAAGAGGGTTGCGGACCGCGTTGTTGGGCGCGTACCCGCCGGGGTATTTCCAGGTGATCGAGTCGGGCAAACGCATGTTTTCGGCGATCCCGCAGGCGGCGGTGAATGCGGGGGTGCGGTTGATGACGAAGGATGATCTGTATGCCGGGCGGGCGCTTTCCGCTGAATTTACCGGGCAAGGGTGGCGTGAACATTTGGGGTTACTGGACGCGCCCATTCTCGAACCCCACGCGGCGGGCCGATTACTGGCCTCTCTCGCGGCGGAATATGATTTTTCGTTCTTTGAATTCTGGTTGAGCGATTACGCCGGGCACAAACAGGACATGGCCCAGGCGGTGGGCATCTTAGAGAACTTTGATCAGGTGTTAGGGGGCTTGTTAGAAGCGTGGGACGATACAGCCGGGTTGGTGCTGATCACGTCGGATCATGGGAATTTGGAAGATTTATCCACCCGCAAACATACAGCGAATCCCGTGCCAGGGTTGGTGATCGGTGCACCGGAGTTGCGGGCACAGTTCAGCGAAGGATTAACCGATTTGGCAGGCGTCGCCCCCGCCATCTACCGCCTTTTCGCTCCCTGATCCGCCGAATCGCTGAATCGTTGAATCGCTGAATCGTTGAATCGCAGAATCCCTATTCCCCAGTGATTATTTCAATCTGAAACGGGAGAAATGGCAGACGCGGCCACCACGCTGGAGTGAGGTGAACGACCGGGGGGGAGGACAGCGGGAGCGCTTGCGTGAGCAGGGCTTGTACCGCGGTGGCGGGTTGCCCCAATGCCAAATCAACGGCGACCTGTGTGGGCAGGGTGGCGATTATGGTTCGTTCGGCCAACATTTCCCATTGGGCGTTATTTTCGGCATCCGGGGTGGGCTGGGTCAACAATTCAAACGTCAACGTCTCGGACATGGGCGTGAAGCCCGCTTCCAAACTGGCGTCGAGCACGGTTTGGGCGAGGGCCGTTAAATCTGCCTGAGAGATGACGAGACTCTGAAATTCCAACCGCACGGACGCTTCGAGCAGGTCGGTGGGCACCATTTCGGCGGGGGAATAGGTTTCTTCCAGCGTTTGGACGAGGGAGGGGGTGGCGTTGAGCAGAATATCGCCGGGGGCGAGTTGGGCAGAGATTTCGGTCGCGGCGGTTTCCCGTAAAGAATCGAGCAGTTCCCGGTATGCGCGGCGACGATCCAGATCGGTGGGGGCAGAGAGAGTCTGGTCGGTTCCCCCAATGATGGGCGAGGCATTGGTGACCGTCAGTTGCAGGCCGAGCGTGCCTTCGACGGATTGGATCGCACCCGCGTCCACATTGCCGTCCGTCCCGGGCTGGGTGGCAGTGACCGAGACATCCACCGTGCCCCCAGCTTGCGCGGGGACCTGGGCTTGCCGGTCGGTGGTGAACCGGAGTTGATCCGCCGTTTGCACGATGGTTCCGAGGGGGATGATGACGGTGACATCGGTCAGATTGGTGAAGGTGACGCGTCCGGTCGCGGGGGCGTTGGGCAGGGTGAGACTGCCCGTGGTTTCGACGGTGGTACTGCCTTCGACGGTGACGTGGATGGATTGGGCGGGGACAGCCCCGGACGCGTTGAGGGTGGTGATCGTCGGGCTGGTGAGGGCGGTGAAGGTCACAGTTTGCGTTTTGGTCGCGGGCGTAAGGGTGATGGTCGCGCTGGGAAAAATAATCCCTGCCAGGGCGGCGACAGCCAGGACCGCCAGCAGAAAAGCCGGAATACGGAACACGAAATACGGGGTACGGGCTTGCTTATTGCTTATTGCGTATTCCGTATTCCGTTTAAATTTGGGGCCGTTGGCCGCACGGAGACGGCGAATGATGTCGAGTTGCGTTTTTTCGCGGGAGATGCGCCACCGGGCGGTTTGTGCCTCGCGCGAGGTGCGGAACACGGGAATCCCCAACTCGCGGGCGTGGGACTTGATTTCGGCGTCGCGGGTGACAAACGCAAGTTGTGCCCCCAGTTCCACGGCGCGACGTTTGAGCAAGAGCACGTCGAGGCGGCGATCCAGAATGATTTCACCCGTTTCCGGCCAGATGATCAAAAGGCGGGTCGTTTTCCCCCAAGCCATTTTATCGCGGACGGAGGTGATGTCGTCGTGGGGATCGAGGTTGATGAGGTGGGTTTTCAAAGGTGGTAGAGGTTTAACCCTGCAATTTATGTCCCAAATAAATTAAAGCCGAACTCAAAACTCCGCGAATGCCATCTTCTTTCAAAGCCCTCCAAACGCGTATGAGTGGATGATGTTCCTCCCCCTTCCCCCCTTGGTGGTTTTTTTGCGCATAGTCAAGCATTGCGTTTTTGGCTTTTATTTCAAGAGGTTGGGTTGGTTCAAAACCAATCGCACCATACTCAGGCTCAACAAAGGAGAAGGCACGAATAGCAGTTCTATCTCTGAATGAGAGGTCATCTTTTTTGTTGAAGGGAATTAGGTTATTAAGATAATTGGCGATTTCTGAAAATTCATGGCATCCCTCTTCGCGTACCCACCTCAAAAAGTTTACAGTTGTGGTGAGATTGTTCGGATTGGGAAAACGAATTTGTAAGGCTTCGTTTTGTTGCCAAATTTGGTAGATTGGATACGGGATTACCGTGGAGGTTGGCGTTACTTGTTTATAACCAGCAATATAGGTTCCTGCGGCAACATAAAGGGCATCGTTTTCTGTAAAATAAATATCGAAGTCGGTCAAGTTATGCGCCAGAATTTGCTCGATTAACGAACTAAGTAATTTTCCATGAGGATAGTTACGGTATTGCGAATGGTTGTGGTAAGTCAACAAAACCATCAGTAAGGCAAAGGAGGGCATTTGATAAGGGGCTACACCTTTCTTGAGGTGAACAAATTGACTAAAGACCTGTTCCATACCTTGGAGTGAAGCATTGAAATAATGGTGGGGATATCCATGATAAGCAAAGACGAAATTACATTCATGGTAAAAATACCCACCATCTTTCAGCGTTTCAAAAATAGATTGTGCGGCAAGGAAAGGATTCCTCAAATGCTCAAACACGGCTAAAGAGAAAATATAATCCAAACTTCCTGGCAAAAAAGGTAAGGCATGGATATCCCCAACAAGATCGACATATGGACTTAAGGTAACATCCATACGGATAATATTCGGATCATCCAAGGCCATATTTCCAGAACCCACATCTAAAACAATTTGATCATCCAACAGAGATTGCATAATCACCCGGTGAACCCAGGGATCGTAAGATGGGCGCACATGCAATTCCGTTTCATGCTGGATGTGAGGGACAGTGCCATCCGGGAACATGACTGGGACATTGTTGATGATGGGGAAGGATTGGTTACATTGAGGGCAAAGCAGGGTGTCATTTTGGCGAATGACGTGAACTTTGCATGTAGGGCAGGCAAGAATGTCATATAAATTCATTGTTTTCTCCCAAATTTTGGTTTGAAGTGTATGGTCGTCCTATAAATCCCACCGAATGAGGGGCAGGTAAAGAGAATAAGATAGCTCGGCGATGAACCATTCATCCGCGCCGATGTCGATTGTACCATTCTGGAGGCGGGCGTCCCCGTCAAAGTCCAGCTCCCCGGCTTGGGGCAGGTTTTGCCCTCGATCAATCGCGGGGGAGTTTTCTTGCAGGTGGAGATCAGGTTGGGTCAGGTCCACCAACCGGGGATCAGCAAACAGGCTGTTGGGGTCATTGCCCGTCGCGGCACGGTAGGTCTCAAATCCGGTGTAGGTTTCGGTTTTCCAACCCCACAAGCTGTTTTCCATCCCGGCGGGAGCAAAATAGAGG
>WBZL01001764.1_pt1 | contig 21977 bp, 13 predicted proteins | sample 5204291 | NCBI WGS metagenome assembly WBZL01 (sample SAMN12344345, study PRJNA552823) | activated sludge metagenome | biome: Activated sludge suspended growth; feature: Nitrification reactor; material: Wastewater; isolation source: activated sludge from nitrification reactor of wastewater...
TGCGCACGGGATTCACCCGTGACGTGACGGTCTACCCGAACAACCCGATGGGGGAGTCGTCGGAGGATATCCGCATCCGCTTCCAGTGGACCTTCCCGATCGTCTTCTCGCGCCACAACCCGAACGTGTTGTACGCTGGCGGCTCGCGTCTCTTCCGCTCCACCAACGAAGGGGAGAGCTGGACGATGATCGGCCCGGAGTTCTCGCGCGCCGACAAGCGGACGATGGGAGCGAGCGGTGGTCCCATCACGAAGGACCAAACCGGCGTGGAGACGTACGCGCTCATCTTCGCGTTCGACGAGTCGCCGGTGCGCCCGGGGGTCCTGTGGGTGGGCTCCGATGACGGATACGTCTGGGTGTCGCAGGACAACGGCGTCACCTGGCGCAACGTGACACCGAAGGACCTCGGCGAGTTCACGCGCGTGTCGATCATCGAGCCGTCGAATTTTGACGCCGGGACGGCGTATGTGGCCGCCAATCGCTACCAGCAGGGCGACAAGCAGCCGCTGATCTTCAAGACGACGGACTACGGCCGCACGTGGACGAAGATCGTGAACGGGATCGCCCCCGACCACTTCCTCCGCGTGGTCCGCGAGGACCCGAAGCGTCGCGGGATGCTGGTCGCCGGGACCGAACGGGGAGCCTACATCTCCTTCGACGACGGCGCCAACTGGCAGTCGCTGCGTCGGAACCTTCCGCTCGTCCCCGTCCATGACCTGCGCTTCAAGGACAACGACATCGTCCTCGCGACGCACGGGCGCGGCTTCTGGGTGATGGACAACATCTCGTCGCTGCGGCAGCTCAATACCCAGGTCGCCACGAAGCCGGTGCACCTCTTCGCGCCGGCTGACGGGTACCGCTCCGACTTCAGCGGCGGCTTCTTCGCCCAGCTCATGGCGATGTTCGGCGGCGGGGGGAACCAGCTTGGTGCCAACCCCCCTGGCGGTGCGTTGATCCAGTACTACCTCAAGGACGCCAACCAGCGCGTGACCCTGGAGTTCCTGGACGCCGCCGGCAAGCCGATCAAGTCATTCACCAGCGACCAGGACCCGGAGACGGCGGCCGACTCCCTTCGCCTGGAAGGGATGAAGGCCGGCATCATCGACTCACTCGTGAAGACCGGACTTGCCCGTGACTCGGCCACCAGGGTCGCGACGGCGCAGGTCAGCAACCCGGCCTTCCTGATGCAGCAGGTGGACATCGAGGAGTTCTTCTCACGCCCGCCGCGCCCGGCGCGTGTGCCCAACCGCGCGGGGCTCAACACCTTCGCGTGGGACATGCGCTATCCCGACGCCGAGCGATTCGAGGGGATGATCATGTGGGCCGCCGGGACGACCGGTCCGGTGGCACCCCCCGGGACCTACTCGGTGCGGCTCACCGCGGGCGGCGTGACGGAAACACGTCCCTTCCGCCTGCGCAAGGACCCCCGCGCCGAAGCCACCGACGCCGACCTGCAGGCGCAGTTCCGCCTGCTGATCGCGATCCGGGACAAGACGACGGAGGCCAACAACGCGGTACGTCTCGCGCGCAACATGCGCTTCAACGTGGGCGACCGGACCGGCAAGTTGTCCGCCGCCCAGCAGGCCGAGTTCAAGGCGATCGCCGACCAGATGATGACGGCGGTGGGGCAGCACGAGGGCGAGGTCTACCAGGTGAAGAACCAGTCCTCGCAGGATCCGCTCAATTACCCGATCAAGCTCAACAACAAGATTGCAGCCCTGGCCGGCACCGTGAGCAGCGGGGAATACCGTCCCACGAAACAGAGCCGCGAGGTGTTCACCGACCTGTCGGCGAAGCTTGACCTGCAGGTGAAGGCGATGAACAAGGCGATGGACGACAACCTGCCGAAGCTCAACGCCATCCTGCGAGCGGCCGGGCTCCCCGAGCTCCGGAAGAGCTTCGAGGAGATCAAGGCGGCGAAGCCGCCGGTGGCGATGTAGCGACCGCGAGGAGGCAGGGATTGGGCCCCGGCCTTCGCCGGGGCGGCGGGTCCGTTCGTCGTGCCGGCGAGAGCCGGCACCCCTTTGCTCGCTGAACATGGGCCCCGGCCTTCGCCGGGGCGACAGGGCGGAATGGGCCCCGGCCTTCGCCGGGGCGACAGGGCGGAATGTTCCCCGGCCTTCGCCGGGGCGACGCGTGCCTAGCGGCGCGTAGCGACGATCTCCAGGTACGCCGAGTCCACCTCGATCCCGTCCGGGGTCACGCGATGGTGGCGCACCCAGTGATCGGTGAGGGCCGCGTTGAACTCCGCGCGCTGGTCCTCACCGAGTGCGGCGAACGTGCGCACGGTCGGTCCGTACGAGCCTCGGAAGAGCTCCGCCGCGCCAGCCGGGGTGTGCGGATAGCGGAAGGTCAGTGTGCGAGGCGCCGTCGCCAGCTCCCACTCCGTCGCCGGAAAGCGTTCGCGCACGACGTCCATGTCTCCCCAGAGAATCGGGCTCGGAAGCCCGGCCGGCGGCGGCGCAAACCTGCCGTGCAGCGCGAGCATCCGGCCGATGAACCCGTCGCGGGTCCAGGTGGCGAGCGCCACTCGACCACCGCGACGTGTCACACGGGCCAGCTCAGCGGCCACACGCTCCGGTCGCGCGGCGAACATCACCCCGAACATCGACAACACCGTCTCGAAGGCACCATCCGCATAGGGCAGCGACTCGGCGTTGCCTTCGTCGAACCCAACGGTGAGGTGTTCGTGCGCGGCCCACGTGCGCGCGAGTTCGAGCAACTCCGGCACGAGGTCGAGCCCGGTCACTGTCGCTCCGGAACGAGCGGCCGGGATGGTAAGGTTGCCAGACCCACAGGCGGCGTCGAGCACGCGTTCACCAGGCGTGAGGTGCAGGCGATCGACGAACGCGGCCGCCTCGTGGCGGAATCCGGCGGAGATGCGGTCGTAGGAGCCAGCACTCCAGATGATGCGTGAACGCTCGGTGAGCGGATCCGGGGCGGCGAAGCGCGCGGTCGCCTTCGCCGTGGCAGCTGAGGGGGTCATGGTCAGGTCGGTGGTCGGAGGTTTCACGGCAACGTGTACCAGCTGATGCGCGAGTCCCCGCGACCAACCGACATTGGCCCCCGGACGGCCCCGACTCCCTACTTCAGGTTCACGTTTCCCACCGGGCGGAGGCTGGTCACGCGCCATCCCCCATCGCCGCGCGCCAGCTCGGCAACGAACTGAGCCGGGCGTCGCCGGTTCGCGCCAAAGGCCGACCGCACGTTGAGCGTTGCGCGAAAGCGTGCCGTGGCCCGCCCCGGTCCCGTGGCATCCACATCCGGGGTGCCATCGAGGCTCATCTGCAGCCGGCTTTCCTTGATGAGCGCGATCCACTCGCCGGCCGCATCGCTGCGCAGCACCGCACCGACCCGGGCGGCCTCGCCGCGGTTCATCGCGCTGGCGATCGTCTCGATCGCCGCGGCCGCCTCACCCGCACTCACGGCACTCGGCGCCTCACGCTCCGGTTCCGGCGTGGGTGCCGGCGCGGCCTTCACCGGTGGTGGTTCGCTGACGACAGGCGCTGGCGAGTTTGTCACCGGTGGCGTGGGATCCGCGGGTTTGGCGCCGCCGCCCACCGACGTGGCCGGCGGTCGCACGGGCGTCCCGCGTGGCGTCGGGGCAGGGGCACGCCCTCCACCGGCGACCGGCGCCACGACATCGGGATCGGCCACGGGCACGGGAGGACGGACGCTTTCCCGCACGACCGGCGGCTCGGCAACCGGGGGCGATACCGACGGCGGCGCGATGCGTGTAGTGTCAGCCGCCGGTGGCGCTCCCGGGGTGACTGCGACCTCGGGAGGTGGTGCCGGCCGGTCCCGCAGCACCAGCGCGGCCAGCAGGGCCGTCGCCGCGATCCCGGCCCAGAGTCGCCAGTCAGCAATCAACGCGCGGGGCGTCGGTTCGGTGCCGGTCGCCGGGGTCGCGATCCTCGTGGCGCCCACATCGCTGGAGACGAGACGCGTGGCAGGGACAGCATCCCGTGGCACCGGGATATCTGCCGTGTGCGGGGTGCGCGCGACGGTTACCTCACGCTCGGGAGCCGGTGGCGTGACGGGCATGTCCGCAAGGCGCGTCGCGGGCGCCGGTCGCGCAGGCAGGGCTGGTGCAGCGGAGATGGCCTGTCGCAGCGCCGCGCCCATCGCATGGGCGTCGCCGAAGCGTGCGTCGGGTGCCTTGGCCAGTGCGCGTTGCAGGACGTCGTCGACGACGAGCGGGACGTCGGCAACCGTCGCCCGCACCGGGGGAGCCGGCGTGTTGAGCTGCTTCATCATCAGCTCGTAGTCGCTGTCGGCCTCGAAGGCGAGGTGCCCCGTGATAAGCTCGTAGAGCACACACGCCAGCGAATACAGGTCCGAGCGCCCGTCCACATCCTCACCGCGCAGCTGCTCCGGGCTCATGTACATCGGGGTGCCCACGGCGGCGCCCATCCGCGTCTGGCGGCTCCGCCCCATGAGGCGTGCGATGCCGAAGTCCATCACCTTCACGTGCCCGTCCGGGGCAAGCATCAGGTTGGCGGGCTTCATGTCGCGATGCACGACGCCCTTGCGGTGCGCGTGCTCCAGCCCCTCCAATGCCTCGGCGCCCAGCTCGAAGGCCCGTCGCCAGTCGAGGCGCCCCGAACGCTGCACGATCGCCTCCAGGGTCTCGCCACGTACGAACTCCAGGACCATGACCAGGTCATTGTTGTACCGCTCCAGCCCGTACACCGCGGCGATCCGTGGGTGATTGAGGCGAGCCAACGCCACGGCTTCCTGCCGGAAGCGTTCGTGCAGTCCCGGCTGCCGTGAGACCTCGGGGCGCATGACCTTGAGCGCCACCTCGCGATCGAGCATCTCATCCATCGCCCGATAGACGGTTCCCATCCCGCCTTCGCCGATGCGCTCGACGACCCGGTAGTTGCCGACGCGCTCGCCAATCATGCGGGGACCTCCACGACCCGTGTGGCACCGGGGGCAGCCGCCGCCATGGAGAGGACGGCGACCGAGACGTTGTCGAGTCCGCCCCCATCCCGCGCCAGGGCTACCAGACGATCGCACGCCTCCTGCGGTGCGCGTTCCGCGAGCGTGGCCGCAATGGACGCATCGCTCACCATGTCGTAGAGGCCATCGGAACAGACCAGGAACTGGTCGCCGGGGCGCACGAGCAGCGGCGTCGGCCAGGTGGTCACGGGCACGTTGCGCTGCGAGCCGAGGGCGCGCGAGATCACGTTCTTGTCGGGATGGGTGCGAGCCTGCTCGAGGGTGATCTCGCCACGTCGCACCAGTTCCATCACCGCGGAATGATCCTCGGTCATGAGGAAGAACTCGTGGTCGCGCCACATGTAGCAGCGGCTGTCGCCGACATGGGCGCAGTAGGCCATCCCCTGCCGCAGGAGGAGCGCGGTGCAGGTCGTCCCCATGCCTCGCAACTTCGGTTCGCGCTGCGCCGCATCGATGACCGCCGCGTTGGCCGCCTCCATGGCCCGGGCGAGGAGGAGGTGCGGGTCGCGCGAGGGTTCCAGCGCGATGCGCACATAGGCGTCGAGCGCGAGGCGACTCGCCACCTCGCCGGCCTCATGCCCGCCCATGCCATCACACACGACGGCGAGCACCCCGCGTTCCGGAGGGCCATCGGGTCCGACGACCTGGATGGCGTCCTCGTTGATCTCGCGCACGCAGCCGGGATCGGTCGCGACGCCGCTCACGATCCGTTGCTCCGGGGTCGCGGAGCCCCCGGCGAGCGCCGACAGCTCGAGGGTGGGCCGGACGCCGGGGGGTGCCGCGGGGCGCCGCGAGCCAAACAATCGGGAGAAGAACATGGTCTCAGGACCCTGCGGGAGGAGGCACCACGGGGAGTTCCCGCAGCGTCTCGGTGTATTCGTTGATGCCGTCGTGCACCTGGAATCGGCGCTCCAACGGTTCATAGCCGGCGCGCCGGATCGTGACGGTCACCCAGCTGCCGATCGGGGCGTCGAAGCGCACCGGCGTGCGACCGACGGATACCCCGTCGCGAAAAACCTCGGCGGGGGTCTCGCCGAAGACCTGGATCACCACGGGCCGCACGGCCGCGTTCGCCGCGGGGGGCGGGCTGGGGATGTTCACGAGCCCCTGCCCGGTGTCGACGGCCGGGTCGTCGGGCATATCGTCGCGAGCGCCGATGGTCCGAACGAGGACGGCCACCGCGAGCACCGCGGCCGTCATCGCGGCGATCAGCGGGAGGCGCGGTCGCCACCTGGCCAGGCCGGGAGTGGGGGGAGCCTCGCGCGGCCCCGAGGCGAACGCACGTGCCCGATCGCGCGCCTCGGCGGCGGTCGGGCGGCGGTCCGCGGATACCTCGAGGCATTGCGCGATCAGCCGGGTCACGGCGGTCGGAAGCGAGCGGTCGACCTGGGACGGGGGCTCGTACGCCCCCTTGAGGATCTTCGCCATGACGCCGGTGAGGGAGTCCGCAGCGAAGGGCGCGCGCCCGGTCACCATCTCGTAGAGGAGGACCCCGAGGGCCCAGACATCCGAAGCGGGGGTGGCCGGTTCGCCGCGCACCTGCTCCGGTGAGAGCGCGTACAGGGTGCCCACCACACTCCCATCTGTGGTGAGTTTGGGGGAGTCGCCGGACTTCGCGATCCCGAAGTCGAGGAGTCGCACGCGCCCCTGCTCATCGAGCCGGATGTTGCTGGTCTTGAGGTCCCGGTGGATCACGCCGCACTCGTGCACATAGGCCACGGCATCGGCCACCTGCGCGAACCACGCCAGGGCCTGCGCGACCGGGACCGCACCCCGCTGCACGACCCGCTCCAGCGACTCCCCGGCCACATACTCCATCGCGAGGCACGGGAGGCCATCGACCTCGAACAGGTCGAAGAGCGTCACGATGTGCGGGTGCTGGAGCCCCGCCTGGATGCGTCCCTCGTTGCGGAACCGCTCCACCATCTGCGGGGTGCGGGCGGCGGTGAGCACCTTCACCGCCGCGACCCGCCCGGTGGCGGTGTGCACGGCCCGGTACACCTCACCCATGCCCCCGGCGCCGAGGAAGTCGACCACCCGGTAGGGTCCGAGGATCGTGCGCTGCACGGCGCCGGGAGGCATGGGGAGGCTGAGCGCCTAACGGGTGTTGGGCGCCACCGACATGAGCTGCATGCCGAACTGGATCGGGACGGCGTAACTCACCTGCACGTCCGTGGTCTTCGCGGCGAAGAAGATCCCGATCACGCGCCCCTGGTTGTCGAACATCGGGCCACCGCTGTTGCCTCCGCCGGTGGAGTTGATCGTGAGCTGGTAGCGGTCACCGTTCGGCGCATAGGTCGCGTAGGCATCCGAGGTGGGGCCATCCGCGGCACGGAGGATCTTGCCGATGTTGCCGACCGACAGCGTCGGGTCCGGCACGGTGCGGGTCTGCGCATCACGGTTGAAGGTGTCCTTCGACTTCACGACCGCCACGACCTCGTCCGAGATCCCCGGGTACCCCATCACCGTCACCTGGTCCCCGACCGAGATGCTCTTGTAGTTGTCGTACATCGTCACCGGCTCCAGCGACGACGGCGTCTCGATCTTGATCAGCGCGACGTCGTGCTGGTCGCTCACGCGCGCCACCGTCGCATCCACGGGATTGGTGTTCTTCGGGAACCGGACGTACAGGTACTCCTGCCGCCCGCGGAAGACGTCGATCTCCCCCTTCGGTCCCGTCTGCTTGGTCTCCGACGGAATCCAGCGACTCGGCGGGTTCACGACCGTCCACTGCCCCTGGCCGTCGATGAGGACCTGCCCGTTTCCGTTCACCAGCACCCCGCGCATCCGGTCGTCCATCCGGTACGGCGCCCGCCAGTTGGAGGCGACGTGACGATTCGTGAGGATGAACCCATTGCTGGTGACCACGAACCCCGACCCCGACGAACTCACCGCGATCGGCGAGCTCCCCTGTGAGTCGAGCGTCAGGAACGGCTCGATCGTGTTGTCGCCGACGGCGACGAAGGTGGGGATCATCTCCCCCGCGCCGTTCACGAGCGGCGCCACACTCCCGTTCGAGAGCTTGATCCGGTTGGGGATCCAGCGGTGGAACACCTGTGCCCCCGTCGGCGCGTAGATCAGGTTCCAGCTGAAGTCCACGGCCACCGTCGCACGCGAGAACTTCGCCGCGATGTCGGCCGGCGTCATCGCCTTCCCGAGTTCCCCGCGCATCGAGTCGATCGCGCTGACTGCGGCCCCCTGGAGGCGCGCCATGCTGTCGGCCAGCGCCTGCTCGCGCTGGCGCTGGGCCTCGTCGCGGCTGCTATTGCCGAGGCTCTGCCAGGCCACGATGGCCGCCAGGGCCGCCACTGCGATCCCCGCGCCGACCTGCAACTTGCGGTTGGCCTGCGCCTTCGTCTCCGTGATCATTCGCTCGACCGTCGCCTTCCCCACAGCGTTCGCCGCCGCCGGCGCCGCCGACACCGGCGCCGTGCCGCCAACACGCGTCTCGTTCACCGCCGCCGCGGTGGACCCCACGGGGCCCGGAACCCCAAGGCGCGTCGCCTTCACGTAGTGCGCGGGGAGCGGATCCAGGTCGAACTGGATCTCCGGACCACCCGCACCAAGCTGGATCACGTCCCCGGGCTGCAACGGCATCTCTCCAACCACCCGCAGCTTGTTGAGGAACGTCCCGTTCCGGCTGTTCAGGTCCACGACCTTGAAGCGCACCGGCTCCCCGGCCTCGCGCGTGATCCGCGCATGCTGCCGACCCACGAGGTCGTCCTTCTCCGGATCGAAGCGCACCGACGAGCTGGGATCGCGGCCGAACACCAGCTCGGCAAAGTTCTGGATCGGGAACTCTTCCTGCTGGCTCGCCTTGGAGCCCTTGAGGTGGCGAAGGATGACGCGGTCCATGGGGAGTCGGGGATCGAGGTGAGGGCGACCTGCTACACCCCGACAGGCGCAGGGCGCCCCCCCCGCGGCTCACCCCGTCCCGGTGCTGTCCCCCGCGGCCGTCGCCGCCCACCGCACCGAGTCCGCCGCGCGGCCCCAGCGCCCGTAGAGCTCCGACATCCGGACCGCCACCCGGCGCGTCACACTCGCGTCCGCCCCGCGCCGCTCCACCAAGGCCTCGTACGCCCGCCGCATCAGCCGCTCCGCCTCCGGGTACCGCCCGGTGATCGCCAGGTGGTACCCCACCACCGCCTCTGACGAGGCAATGGCCCAATGGTCCGGGGGCATGTAGCGCTGACGGATCTCGAGGGACCGCTGCAGGGCGACCTCGCCCTCGGCGTACCGGTGCAGCGAGTCGAGGGCGAGTCCCTGCGCCTGCAGCGCGGACCCGGCGGTCGGATCCGCCTCCGGCAACGAACGGCCGATCTCCGGCACCACGACATCCGCCGCCGCGAGCGCCCCACGCACGTCCCCCCTGGCATAGAGGATCTGCGCCTGGTTCAGCATCCCGCGCAGGTAGTTGGGGTGGCGTGGCCCCAGCAACTGGCGCATCACGCGCGTGGCTTCGCGAATCAGGGTGTCCGCCTCGGCGTGCCGCCCCACATCGCTCAGCAGGGACGCCACGCTCTTGAGCATCTCCGCTCCCACCACGGACTCCGCCCCGTGGTACTTCCGGGCCACCTCCAATCCTTCCCGCGCCAGTGACTCGGCGCGCACGTAGTCGCCGGCATACTGGTAGGAGACCGAGAGGTTGTTCAGCGTGAACGGGAGGTCGGCGCGACTCGCGGAATCGGTGAGGGTGCGCCGGATCGCGACCGCCTCCACCTTGTACTGCCGCGCCTCATCGAGGCGCCCCTGGTGCTCGATCATGCGGGCGAGCGCGTCCAGGGAGTTCGCGATCTCGGAGGGGTTTGCTCCCTTCAGTGCCTTCCACTCCCGCACCCCGACCCGCGCGAGGGACTCGGCCTGCGCAAAGGCGCCGAGGGCTTCCTGGGCGGCGACGACATAGGAGAGGGAATAGAGGGTGCGATCGTGCCGCAGCCCGAATTCGCGCTGGCGCAGCTCGAAGGCGCGATGGGCATGCGCCGTGGCGCTGTCGTAGAGGCCCAACCCGTAGTACGTCTGCGCGATGGTGTGGCGGACCTGCGCCTCCACCTCGGGAAGCAGCTTGCGGCCTGGCACCTCGCGCGCCGCGCGATCCAGGACGTCCTTCACCGTGACGTCGCGCCCCTGGGACTCGGGGTCGGCGGCCGAGAGCATGTCGGCCATGAACTCGTTCACCTCGGCGGCCTTGGCGGCTTCGAGGCGCGCGATCCGCGCCTGTCGCGAGGTGCTGACGATGCCGCCCACCAGGGCGAGCACGGCGGCGGCCCCGGCAGCGACCTCGAAGGGCCGTCGCCCGATGAACTTGCGGACGCGGTAGCCCAACCACGCCTTGCGTGCGGCAACCGGTCGATCCTCCTGCCACCGTCGCAGGTCGGCGGCAAAACGCTCGGCGCTCGCGTACCGGAGCGACGGCTCCTTGGCGAGCGCCGTCTGCATGATCGCCTCGAGGTCGCCGGCGAGGCGTCGGCGCACCCGCGCGGCGCTTCCTTCGGCGAAGGTCGTCGCCGCCTGCTCCGTGACCGCGGCCCCGGGGCGTGTGGGAGGCACCGTGCAGATCGCGACCTCGATCTCGGCCAGCAGCTTTCCTTCGGTAGCCGTCGGGCGTCGCCCGGTGAGCAGCTCGTAGAGGATCGCCCCTGACGAGTAGATGTCGCTGGCGGGGGCGAGGGCGAGGCCACGCACCTGCTCCGGGCTCGCGTATTCCGGCGTGAAGAGCCGCACGCCACCGCGCGTCATCGGGAGCTGGTCGGGACCCTCGGCCTGGCGCAGCAACTTGGCGATCCCGAAGTCGAGCAGCTTCACCGTCCCGTCGGTCGTGACGAGAATGTTCCCCGGCTTGAGGTCACGGTGCACCACGAGCTGCTGGTGGGCGTGTTGCACCGCGCCGAGCACCTGGCGGAAGAGCGACACGCGCTCCCGCACGCCGAGGCGATGCTGCGTGCAGTAGGTCGTGATCGGGACCCCGTCCACGTACTCCATGACGAAGTACGGGAGTCCATCATCGGTGACCCCGCCGTCGAGCAGGGCCGCGATGTTGCGGTGATTGAGGGACGCGAGGATCTGGCGCTCGTAGCGAAAGCGCTGGAGGGCAAGGTCGGACTCGGTGCCGGCGCGAAGGCACTTCACGGCCACACGCTTGCTGAAGTCCCCTTCGGCGTGCACGCCCTCGTAGACCGCCCCCATCCCGCCAAAACCGATCAGTCGCGTGATCTCCCAGGCGCCGATGCGGCGGCCGACCAGGGGAGCCTCCTCGCCGCCGGAGCGCCATCCCGTGACCGCCGCGGCGGCAGGGCGTTCGAGGTCGGTGCGCGCCTGGTCGAGGGCCGCGAGGAGCGACAAGACTTCGCGCCTCGCGACCGGATCGACACCGGTCACGCTGTCGACCCACGCTTCGCGCTCTGCGGCCGGGCGCTCCAGCGCCTGGTCGAAGAGGTCGCGGACGCGCAGCCAGCCGGTGCCCGAGAGGTCAGACATGTCTGTCATTCGGGCGCGGTCGCCCGGTCGAGGTCACGCGTCGAGTTCGCGTTGCAGGAACGCCTTGGCAAAGGTCCAGTCGCGCTTGACCGTTGCGGGGGAGGTGCCCATGGCTTCTGCAATCTGCTCGATCTCCAGGCCACCGAAAAAGCGCAGTTCCACCACGCGGGCGTAGCGACCTTCGATGGCGCCGAGTTTCTCGAGGGCGATGTCGAGTGCCACGAGATCGATGGGGCGATCGGGTTGGTCCCCGCCGGTGCCGGCTCCCACATCTTCGAGCGTGACGCGCTGACCTCCCTCGCGCTTCGCCGCATTTCGCCGACGGGCGTGGTCCACCAGGATGCGCCGCATCGCCTGGGCCGCGACTCCATAGAAGTGGGCCCGGTCTTGCCATGAGGCGCCGCGGCTGTCCACCAATCGCAGGTACGCCTCATTGACGAGGGCCGTCGGCTGCAGCGTGTGCCCGTCCCGTTCCCCACGCATGTAGTGCGACGCCAGGTCATGCAGCTCCGCGTAGACCAGCGGGATCAACTGGTCGGCCGCCCCGTCCTCCCCCTGCTGCAGGGCGTGGAGCAGGCGGGTGACATCGTGGACGGTCTGCGGCGGGGGTGCGGCGGGTGGCTGCGACACCGGGCGAGCGGCTCGGGCGGGAGAGGCGGGTGGGGAGACGCGGGGCGAGCTCTTCAATACGGCTTGCGTTACACATGTGCAAGTCTCGTGCGTGAGCCGCCGGAGGGATCGGGTGCGCCTGTATGGGCAGAACGTCCCTTTCCCCAGCCTCTCCTCCCTTCCCATGCGTCTTGCCCATGCCCTCGCTGCCCTGGCCGTCGTCGGGGTCCCCGTCGCGTCACTCAGCGCCCAATCTGCCCAGCGGTGGTCCATCCAGGCCTCGGCGATCTCGGTCGGGGCACAGGGGGAGGCCTACGAAGGATTGTCCGGGGGCGCCGGTATCGAGGCGCAGGTCAGGTTGACGCCAAGCATCTGGTCCTTCGGCGCCGGCTTCCAGTTTTCGACTCATACGCTCGACTTCGGTGGCGATACCGAGGACGTCACCCTGACCGGTGTGTTCATCGAGCCGCGTCGTATCCTCGACATGGGGAGCGAGAAGTTTGCACCCTACATCTCGGCGCGCCTCTCGTTCCTGCAGCAGGCGCTGGAGGTGCCGGTGAACGGGACGACGATCTCGGCGTCGGCCAGTGGCACCCAGGTGAATGGGGGCGGTGGGATCCTCTTCCGGCTCTCCCCCAAGGTGAACCTCGATGTGGGTGCGACGTACGGGCTCATCAACTTCGGCGACGTGGAAGTGAGCGCGGCCGGCCTGGGATCCACGACCGTTGAGGGTTCGTCGGGCAGCGGCTCCAACCTGGTGTTGCGCCTCGGGGTCGCGATCGGTCTCGGGAAGTAGCGCTGGTGGGCGGGGAACCATCTCAGACGGCGCCGGGCATGGAACGTGCTATCCTCTTGCCGACCGGCGCCAGATGGCGGTTATTCACCGCCCCGTTCCCCCATGGCGAGGTCGAACCTCACGCCAACCCAACGTATGCAAGATGCCACAGGTCGCTGGTCCGACGCGCTGGTCAGCGAGCTGTACGACGGCCTCAAGTCACTGGCGCACAAGCACCTGCGCAGTGAACGGGCCGGGCACACCTTGGGGACCACCGGTCTCGTACACGAAGTCTGGCTCCGCCTCGCGGACCAGCACTCGCTCACGGTGGAATCCCAGGGACGCTTCTGGGCGATTGCCGCAGAGACCATGCGTCGCGTGCTGGTCGACCACGCGCGACGACGAACGCGCGGCAAGCGAGGAGCAGCGGCGGTGCATGTCGACATCGACGAGGTCGAGGCCTTCCTCTCCGTGCCCGAGGCTGAGGAGCTGGTAGTCCTCGATGACGCCATCACCCGACTCCAACAGACGAATGCGCGCGCGATGCAGGTGGTGGTCGCTCGCTACTTCGGTGGGCTGACCGAGGAGGAGACCGCTCGGGCGCTGGACGTATCACCCGCGACCGTGCGGCGCGATTGGCTGCTCGCGCGCGCCTGGCTGCGGCGCGAGGTCGCAGCAGACCTCGCGATATGACCTCCCTTTCGGACCTCGATGGGGATACGTGGGATAAGGTGGCCGCCGTCTTCGCGGATGCGCTTTCCCTCTCGCCCGACGAGCGCGAGTCGTTCATTGCCCGCTCACTTCCGGGGGAACCCGCACTCCACGCCGAGGTTGCGGCCCTGTTGGCGCACGCCGCGGCGACCGCTTCACCGCTGGAACAGCGCCTGACCCTCCCGGAGGTCGCCAACTCCTTGCCTCCTGGCACCGCGGTGGGCCGGTATCGACTGGTACGACTCGCGGGCCGCGGTGGGATGGCCGAGGTCTACCAGGCGTCACGCGACGACGGGGCCTTTCAGCGGGACGTGGCGATCAAGGTGCTGGGTGGGGCATGGTTCACCGCGTCGCACGTCGCGCGCTTCCAGGCAGAGCGACAGATCCAGGCCAACCTCGACCATCCGTCTATTGTCACGGTCTTCGACGGCGGTGCGTTGGGCGACGGCCGTCCCTGGTTGGCCATGCCGTTCGTCGAGGGAGACGCGATCACGGCGTGGTGTGAGGCGCATGCTGCAACGCTCGAGCAACGGCTGGAGCTCTTTCTGCGCGTGGCCGATGCGGTGCACTTCGCGCACAGTCGCCTCGTCGTCCATCGCGACATCAAGCCGTCGAACATCCTGGTCTCGGCCGACGGCGCGGTGCACCTGCTCGACTTCGGGATCGCCCGGGTGCTGGCCGAGGGTGAGGAAACCGGGGACCCCGCGGCGCGCACCGCGATGCGCTTCCACACCCCCGGGTACGCCGCGCCAGAGCAGGTGCGGGGCGAACGCGTCGGCACCGCGGCCGACATCTACAGCCTGGGCGTCCTGCTCTTCGAGTTGGCCACCGGCTCGCGCCCCTTTGTCGAGGGCCCGACCACCGGGGACCTCGAGCGGCGAGTGCTCGACGAGGCCCCACCCCTCCCCAGCCGGACCGCGCACCAGCCGTGGGCACCGCGACTCCGAGGCGATCTCGATCGCATCATCCTGCTGGCCCTGCGCAAGGAACCGGAACGGCGGTATGGCTCGGCCGCCCAGCTCGCGGCGGACGTCCGGCGGTACCTCGCGGGCCTGCCGGTTGAAGCGACCGGGAACTCGCTCGGCTACGTCACGCGCAAGTTTGTCGCGCGGCACCGGGGAGCGGTCGCGGTGGCGGCCGTTGCAATGGCGATGCTGGTGACGACGACGGCGGTCGCCCTGGTGCAATGGCGGTCGGCGGCGGTGGAACGGGACAACGCGACGCGCGAGGCGGTGACCACGGAGGCAGTGGTCAGTGTGCTCACGTCGCTCTTCGAACGCTCCAATCCCACGATCCACCCGGGCGGTGACTCGCTGCGGGTCGCCTCCCTCGTGCAGGACGGTGAACGCGCGGTCGACCTCCTCGGCGCGCAGCCAGCGGTCCAGGCCCGATTGCGACGCGTCATCGCCGACCTGTACTTCACCCGGGGGCAGTACGCCCGCGGGCGCGACGTCCTCCAGCGGTCGTACGCGCAGCTCATGGGTGCCGCTGGCTCCGAGTCGCTGGAAGTTGCCCGCACGGCGCATGCACTGGCCATTGTCACCGCACGGCATGAGGGATCGGCAGCGTCGATCGGCGCCCTCGATGACGCGGTGCAGCGACTCCTGCGTGTCGCCGGCGATTCGACGACCGAGGTGCGCCTTGGCCTTCGGGAGTTAGGTGTCCTGCAACCAGACGCCGCCGCGGGGCGCGTTTTGCTCCAACAACTCGTGGCATCGCTCGCCACGGCCTCGTCGGCGGATACGATGGAGTACGCCGGGGCGTTGAACAGCCTCGCGTCCCGCCAGTTCGCCGACGGGGAGTTGTCCAACGCCAGCGTGCTGTACCAGGAAGTGCTGCGACTGCTGGACACGCAGGTGAGCCCCGACCACACCAATCGCCTCGTCGTGGCAAGCAACCTCTCGGCGACGCTCGGAGCGCTCGGACGGTACGTCCAGGCCGAGGGCCTTGCTCGCGAGGTGGTGGCGCAGCGGCGGCGGGTGACCCCTCCTGACAGCGTAAAGCTCGCGACCTCCCTGAAGAACCTCGGGAGCGCGCTCGCCTACCGCGGCTTTCACGACGAGGCCGAGGCGGTCACGCAGGAAGCGCTGGCCCTCGAACGTGGTGCGCTGGTACCCGAACACCCGGCACTCCTGCTCACCTGGCGCAACCTGGGCCAGATAGCCGCCGCCCGTGGGCAACCGCTCGTGGCGGTGGCACGCTTTGATTCGGCACTCGCGCACCGGCCGGACGGGGCACCCGGGACCGGTATCGTTCGTGCGCTACGCGCCGTGCAGCGACTCTCGACCGCCAGCGCCGCGGAGGGCGCCCGGGAGCTGCAACGCCTGGCGCCGACGTTGCGACGGGAGACGGCCGGGAACGCCCTGCAGTCGGCGGACGTGGAGTTCTGGGCCGGCATCGGATCGTTGGTCAGTGGCGCGGCCGACTCGGCGCGGCACCAGTTCAGTCGAAGCCACGGCATCCTCACGGCGGCGTTGCCGGAGGGTCATGCGCGAATCGCGGGTGCCGCCTGTGGTTTGGCGTTGGCGACCACTGCGGCGGACAGTGTTGGCGTCGCGGTGCCGGCGGTGTGCGAACGCTATCGCCAGTGGGGAATGCATCTCGGGGTGCTTACCATGCCGCGCGCTGGCGTAAGGGCGAAGCTGGTGCGCGCCGTCGACCGCGGTGACACGCGGTGACGGCGCGCGGCGCAGCAGCTTACGGATCGCAGGGATGGTTCTTCCACAGCAGGGGTCGGGGCAAGCCGCCCGGGCCGGTGCCGTACCCCACCTGGTCGCCACACGCGTTGACTGCTGTCGCGTATCCGGTGACCAGCAGGGTCTGCTTGACACCCTTGTACCAGCTAATGGCGCTAGAAAGTTCGCCTCCGGAAATGCGGCTCTTGTTCGAGATGTCCGAGACGCTCCCGCTGATATTGAGGACCGCGAATTTCCCGGTGACGGGGGCCCAGCGGAAGTTCGTTACGGTTGGGTTGGCAGGATCACCGTATTCCCACCCGACGACCTCGCCCTTGTTGTTGATTCCCGTCGCATATCCGTGTGGTGCGCCGGTCGGAATCCGCACGTAGGTGGTGCCGCCGATCCACGCCACGGCCCGTATCTGCCCCGCGTAGGCCGCCCAGCCGGCCATGTCTCCATTGGAGGCGACCGACACTACCTTGCTGGAGTCGGCGCCGGTCGGATTGAGCAGAGTATATGTGCCGTTGAGGAAGCTCTTGAAGGCCTTTGGAACGAAGTCTGCCCGCGCGACCCATCCCCCTGCAACGCCACCGGCCCCGATCCCACTGAGCTCTCCTCGCACGGCCGACGGAGGGAGCACCACCGGTACGTAACCCCCTGCGCTCGTCCATCGGTACGGCTTAAGCTGGCCGTCGACCGGACTGGTGGAATTGAGGGTGACGATGCCGCCGAAAATGGCGGTCGCAACTGTTGGCCCAACGAGTCCGTTCGGGGGATGTGGGACCGCAAGCGTGCTGGCGGTGCCCGAAGCCGCGTTGTAGTAGTAGCCGGTCGGCACGGGCAGGGTCGTGAGAGTGGCGGCGCCAACGACGTCTCCGTTGTTGGCGATGTCGTAGGCAAACGCAACGTCCTTGCCCGCGGGGAGCGGGAGTGCCACGCCCGAAATCAGGGCGAGGTTGACCGATGACTCCTCGAGGAGGCGCGACGGTCCGGTGGTCGCCTCATCCGCCGCGCAGCCCGCGAGGACGATGAGCGACAAGGCCAGCAGAATGGGGCGTGGTCGAGACAACATGTGTGGGACTCCGGGTGAGCGTTGGAGATGGACCGAGCGGCCGTGGGCAGGGTTCCGCCCAATGCTCATCGCGCCATTCGCGAGTCGAAATCGTCATGGCCGTCGGACCTCGGGCCGACCGCGGCCCGGGGCGGACACATTGACGCATGCCGGGCGCCTCTGGCTAATCAGCCCGCCTGCCGCGCTCGACCAACCCCGTGGGGGCGTCGTGTATCGCCGGCTCGGCCGTCACCCCCTCGGTTGACCGAGGTCGTCGTGGTCGAGCGTATCCTCCTGGTCCAGCCGGAGACGCGGGGCGGGGAGGGGCGGTGGAGGCGCCGGCACCAGCGCGCCCGGTGTGGGTACCTCGGCCGGGAGCGGCGCATCGGGGGTGCGGGTGGGTCCGGTCACGACATGCTGTCGCCGGATGTAGAGCTCACGCGAGCGCTCGAGGTCCTCGAGGAACATCTCCTCGCAGGCGCGCCCCAGGGTGGCGTCCTCGATGAAGGCATCGAGTTCGTAGTTGATCGCGACGCCTAACGCGTTGAAGTCGGTCGAGCCGATCCGCACCCAGCGCCCGTCCACCACGTTGGTCTTGGCGTGCATCATCTCGCCGCGCCATTCCCAGAGGCGCACCCCGCTGCCGATGAGGCGTTTCACGTACGGGGCGAGCAGCGTGCGCAGCCAGGGATGATCGTACCGGCTCGGCACGAGGACCCGCACGTCCACGCCGTCGCGTGCGGCACCCGCCAGGGCCTCGGCCAGGCTCCACGACGGGGCGAAGTAGGCACTGGCGACCCAGAAGGTGCGCTCCGCGCCTAACGCCTGCATCTGCAGGGCGCGCGAGAGGCGGAGCCGGCCCGGTTCGCCTTCCACGATGCCGACCAGGGCCGGCGGGTCGCGCATCGGGTCGAGGTGGCTCGCGCGCGGGTTGCGCACATCGCGAAAACGAAGTCGGCGCCGGCCGCCGGCGCGTTCCCACATCCGGTCGAACGACTCGGCCATGTCGAGCGAGGCGGGGCCGCGGATCTCGACGAAAGTGTCCCGCCAGGGGGAGGAGCGCTTGCGCAACCGTCCCTTGCGCCACTGGTCCCCGATCCCGATGCCGCCGGTGAATCCCACGTGGTTGTCGACGACCAGGAGCTTGCGGTGGTCGCGCGGCAGGAGCCCGAACCAGGAGCGGAAGCCCGGCGGATGGAAGATGCGGACCTTTCCGCCGGCGTCGACAATCGGGTCGAAGTACGAACGCCGTGTGCCCATCCGCCCGACCCAGTCGACGAGCAGGCGCACGCGCACCCCACGTCTGGACGCCTCGACCAGGGCGTCGCGGAATCGCGCTCCCGTATCGTCATCGCGAAAGATGTATTGCTCCAGGTCGACGGACTCGCGCGCGGCAGCGATGGCGTCGAGCATCGCGTCGAAGGTCGCCGCGCCGTTGCGCAGCAGCGCGACCGCGTTCCCCGCCGAGACATCGGCCGCCGCGATGCGCCAGAGTCCTCGCGCATACGTGCGCGAGAGCTGGATGGCCGGGAGGATGGGTGGCGCTCCCGGGGCGAGGTCGGGGGGCGGGGGGCGCGTCATTGCTCCAGGTCGCGATGGGTGATCGGGCGTAACGCGACCTGCGCCGCCATGGCGCCGAGTGCCAGGGTGAGCGCGACAAAGAGCATCTGGAAGCCGGTCTGCACCGCGGTGTTCACGTTGCGGTTGACCAGCGATCCCATGCTCATGAAACCGATCGAGCCCGGGACCAGCAAGACCGTGGCGGGTTGCTGGAGGACGGGATACGGCAGGTTGCGGCGTTGCGCGATGAGGGCGCCAATGGCCATCGCCGTGAAGGCCCCCACAAAGGCCGAGGCGGTGGAGCCCAGCCATTGGCCGCCAAGCCACGCGGCCAGCGATGTGACCACGCAGATGATCGCAATCGAGAGCGCATCACGCGGGCGGGCGCGGAAGAGCTCCGTCATCGCGAGCGCGGCGAGGAGCGGCGAGAGCACGCGCACCCAGGTGGGGACCGCACCAAAGGTGGTGACCGCGAGCCCGTCCGTGGATTGCACGGCCTGCTGTCCCACGACGACCCCAACGATCAGGAGCAGGAGTGTGGTGATGGCGGCGAGGAACCGACCCGCACCGGATGTCCAGTGTCCCTGCGCCAATTCCGTCATGGCGATCGTGAGGCGCCAGCCGGGCAGGAAGATGACCAGTCCGGCGATGAGGAGTGGCATCGGGCGGACCCCATCGAGGCCCACGTCTTCGGCGGAGAATGCGACGGCGGCGGCAAGGGCCGCCATCGTCACCGGGACGAGGGGACCCAGGTGCGGCCGGCGACCCGTGACGACCATCGCGGTGCCGATCGCGAGTCCGAGCGCCATGGCGAGGAGGAGTTCGTGCCACTGCGCGCGCAACAGGAGGGCCGCCGACGCGCTCAGCAGGGCGCTCGCTGCAAGGGTGCGCCAGGCCGGTCGACGCTCCTGCCAGGTGAGGAGTTGTTGCAGGCGGGCGGCTCCTTCATCGGGGGGGAGTTCACCCGAGCGCACGCGGGCCAGGAGGCGATGCAGGGCGACGGCCTTGGCGTAATCGGGGCCGGGGAGGTGGACGCGGATGACCTCCGTCCATTGCCGGTCGCCGCGGGAGATCGTGAGGAAGATGCCGGTGCCGGTGGCGTTGCAGTCGGCGCGGAAGCCGAGTGAGCGGGCGAGTTCAGCAATGCCATCCTCGATGCGGTCCGGGACTTCGTCGACGGCGGCGTAGGCACGCGCGGCGAGGGTGATGCAGCGGACGGCGCCGTCCTCGGTGGAGGCCGCGAGGGTGGCCGGAGTCTCGTAGAGGGCGGTGAGGGAGTTCACCCCGGGGAAGGTAGCCGCCGATGGTGAGGGCCGGAGCTTCAGCTGGGCAGCGAGCGGCGCCGGGGGCCGGCTACCCGCGGCAGGTGGGCCGAAGTTGACGGCGAGGCAGAGGTCACGGTGCACCGTTGGGCGCGTGGCCGCTATCGGCCGGAGGGGGAGGCCAGGTCGGAACAAGGGAGCGGACCAGCTCGCGAAGAGAGTCGAGTGCTCCCGCGTGGGGCGGGGCGCCCGTCAGGTCCCTCTCGCCGGATCCCTCTGTGGCAAGCTCGAGCAGCATAGCCTCTCCGTCAGACCACTCGATGAACTGCTGCCCGTCGCCAATCAGGGAGACTTGCGCTTCCGGTGGCCCCCCGAACGCTGCAACGACGGGGCTGGGGCGCGTCGTCGACCCGCGTCTCCAGGTGTGGGCGAGCGACGTTCCAGGAATGCCGGACTCGTCGTCACCACGACCCGTGAGGTCAAGGATGGTCGCCGCCAGGTCACGAAGCGAGACCTCGCCGGACACATGCTGGCCACCGAACTCGCCGCGGGGCAAGCGGATCAGCAGCGGCACGTGCAACACCGGCTGCCACAGGCTGTTGCCGTGGCCGTGCTGGCCGTGCTCACCGAACAGTTCGCCGTGATCCGACGTAACGATCACCACCGTGCGATCCAGGACATCCCGCTCCCGAAGCTGCGCGAGGATCCGGCCGATCTCCCGGTCCATGTACGCGATGGCACCGTCATAACGCCCACGCTTTCCGCCGACGCCGGCAAAGCGACCCAGGAATTCGTCTGGCGCCTGGTACTCATGAGCGTCGTACAGGTTGAGAAAGGCGAAGAACGGGCGATCGTCGACACCGGCTTGCCACGCCAGGAACTCCTCGGCCACGTCGACGGCGCGCTTCTGGTGAAAGCGTGGCAGGGGGTCGTTCCGGATCGAGAAGTCGCGAACCGCGTTGAGCAGCCCGGCCGGGCTGTGGTCGTTCAGCACATTCCGCAGGACCGGCGTCTGGCCGAGGGTGGTCCCGAGCACAAACTGCTGAACGCTTACGCGGAAATCGCGATACTGCATGAACCCTTGCCCGAGCCCCGTCTCGCTGCCGGTATACCACACATTGGCAACGAAGCCACCGGTGGCGTACCCTCCCTCGTTGACGGCGGTTGCCACCGTGCGGTACCGCTCCCGAAGTGGCTGTCGCCGCCCCAGGTCGAGCTCGTGGCGATAGCGTCCGGTGAACATCGACGCGTGAGACGGGAAGGTCCACGACGCCGTGGAGAAGGCACGGTCGAACACCACGCTCTCCGACGCGAGGCTGTCGAGCACCGGAGTCGTGGGCGACGTGTATCCGTACAGGCTCAAGTCCATCGATCGGACCGTATCAAGGACGAGCAGCAGGACGTTTGGCACGTCTCTCGCCGGGGTGATCGCGGCGCGCCCACCGCGCTCGCGGAGCGCGGCTCCACCACGCTTGACCGCGAAGGTCGCCATGGTGGCGATGGCAAGCACTGCGGCGAGCGAGCGGATCGCCATGCGATGACGACCGGCCGCCACCAGCTGGCTCAGCGGGACCGCGATCCCCGCCGCCAGGACCAGCGCCGACCACTGGCTGAGGCGCTGGAAGAGCAGCAGGAATGACAGGGTAGCCAGCCATGCGATGCACCACGTCATGGCGCGATCCACTGCCCGGCGAGGCACGGCCGCCACCGCCAGCGCGGTCGGAAGTCCAGCGACTGCAAACACCAGGGCATAGCCGAGTGGCGTCGTCCACGCGAAGTCGGCGCTCGTCCAGGTGAACGTGTTGATCACGCCGCGTCGATAGGCCACGACCGCGACGTGCAACCAGCCCGTGACCAGCCCAAAGACCAGGGCCAGCGCCAGGGAATCGACG
>WBZL01001765.1_pt1 | contig 21969 bp, 21 predicted proteins | sample 5204291 | NCBI WGS metagenome assembly WBZL01 (sample SAMN12344345, study PRJNA552823) | activated sludge metagenome | biome: Activated sludge suspended growth; feature: Nitrification reactor; material: Wastewater; isolation source: activated sludge from nitrification reactor of wastewater...
CGAAAAAAAGGGAGCGATGGGGAAAGGCCTTTCCCCATCGCTCCCTTTTTTTCGGAACTTGCTATTCTAGCCTGAGTAGTTACACCGTCCGAAGAATTTATGAGGAGCGGCTTTTGGAAGAAAGTTAGGAAGAGGTGCGGTATACTAGCCCGTATCCAGTATCCAGTGTTCAGTAACTGACAACTGACAACTGAATACTGAATACTGAATACTGCCCCACCCCCTCTCCTGGAGAACGCCCATGACCAAAATTTTCGCCGTTTCCGATGGAACCGGTTCAACCGCTGATACTGTCGCCCGCGCCGCCATGGCCCAATTCGACAAACAAATTGAAGTAGAAATTCGTTCCAATATTCGCTCGGCTGAACAAATCCACGAAGTCGTGGCCGAGGCCGCCCATGTGGGAGGCATCATCGTCCACACGCTCGTGTCGGATGATCTGCGGCGGGAAATGTTCAACATCGGGAGAAGCCTCAACGTCTCGACCATCGATCTGCTCGGGCCTCTGCTCGTGCGGCTTTCTGAAACCCTTTCGGCCTCCCCGCGCGCCAAACCTGGGGTGTTCAAGGCCTTTGAAACCGGCTATTTGTATCGGATTGATGCCCTGGATTACACCGTCCGGCATGATGATGGGCTGATGCGCCACGACATCGATCAGGCGGACCTGATCCTGATCGGGTTATCCCGCACGGCGAAAACCCCCCTCAGCATTTACCTGGCCTATCGGGGGTGGAAGGTGGCGAACTTGCCCCTCACGCCCGGGTTACCGATTCCGCCCGAATTGTTTGAGTTCCCCAAAAACAAAGTGGTCGGCCTGAGCATTTCCCCCGAACGGTTGTTTGAACTGCGCGTCAAAGGCGACGACCACCCCGGCATCTCCCCCATTTTTTATCGCGATCCAGCTTACATCCGCAAAGAAGTCGGGTATGCCGCGGAAATTTTTACCCGTGGCCGCTGGCCGATCATCGATATGTCGCACAAATCCGTCGAGGAAGCCGCTTCTGAAATTATGACCCTGGTGGGAATTGAGGATCGATAATGCCCAAAGATATTCAAGTTTTAGTCATCGAAGATGATTTGTATGCGCGTGATTTGATGTCCATGCTCCTCACGCGGGACTGGCGGACACGGGTGGTGGGGGAAGTGGGGTCGGAAACCGATGTCAAACAATTTTTGAGCGATGCCACGCACCGCATCGGGGCCATTTTGTTGGATACCGAGGTGCCAGGCGATCCCGATTGGCCCTTCCGCGTCGCGGGGTACGCGCGGCAGGCCGGGCACCGTCCCGCGATCCTGTGTACGGCAACCGTCCCCAACCCGGAGACGCTCAAACGTTTGATCCACGATGGGTTTAATGGGTATCTCTTAAAACGCGAGATGGGCTATGGTCTGGCGGCGGGGATTGCGTTGGCGATCAAACAGGCACGTTGGGTCACCACGCGCGGGGTCTATCAGATGGCGTTGCGGGAGCGGATTCCCCTTCCCGAAAACGTGAGTACGATCGATGGCACCAAACCGGTCGCGAACCTGACCCCGCGCGAGGCGGAAATTGCCCGGTTGGCGATCCTGTTCAATCACCCCCATCGCGATTTGTCCGATGAACTGGTCATCCGCGCGGATCAGGTTTCCAAACATGTCAGCAGTGTGTACACCAAGTTGGGGCTGGATGAAATTATGAGCGGGGAGATCGGGCCGGAGGTGTTTTTTCAGGACCCGCTGGTGCTCAAACATTTTCAGAATATTCTCAATCGGGTGGGCGGCTCGAAATCGGTGCGGAAAACGGCGGATATGGCCACGCTGGCGTTTCATCTTCTCACGGTGCCAGAAATCAATCATAAATCGTAATATTTTAGAATTTTATAATAAATATCTTGACTTCCGTCCCGGGGTTTCCTATAATCAGCGGGTCTGTTGAGAATCAGTAGACCGAAATCAGGGTTTGTAGTGACGACTTCAGTCGTTTGCCAGCCCTAACGACTGAAGTCGTCACTACGTCATTTCGATCGACTGAGAATATTCCCCCAAAAAGCGAGGTTTGTTATGGCGCAATACGCCCACCCTGATTATCTTGTTGAAACCGATTGGGTTGCCGCCCATCTGAATGATCCGTCTGTCCGCGTCGTCGAATCGGATGAGGATTATCTGTTGTACGATACCGGGCACATTCCGGGGTCCGTAAAAATTGACTGGTTCACGACTCTGCAAAACCCTCTCCGGCGGGATTTTTTGAGCCAGGCCGATTTCGAGCGGGTTTGTGCGGAAAACGGGATTTCCAATGCCACTACTGTGGTTTTTTATGGGGATAAAAGTAACTGGTTCGCCTGTTATGCGCTGTGGCTGTTCCAATATTACGGGCACGCAAATGTCAAAATCATGAATGGGGGCCGCGCAAAATGGGATGCGGAAGGCCGCACGCTGACGAAAGACATTCCATCCTATGCCGTGACCGTGTACAAGGCCCAACCCGCGGACCGCACCCTCCGCGCCTTCCGCAATGACGTGTTCGCCCAGGTGGAAGCGCAACTGCCCCTGGTGGATGTCCGTTCCCCGGGCGAATACCGCGGCGAACTGCTCCACATGCCCGACTACCCCCAAGAGGGGGCCACGCGGGGCGGGCACATCCCCGGCGCGAAAAGCATCCCCTGGGCGACCGCCACCAACGCCGATGGCACGTTCAAATCCGCCGACGAGTTGAAAGCGTTGTACGAAGGGCAAGGCATCACCGCCGACAAGGACATCATCGCCTACTGCCGGATTGGCGAGCGCAGTTCCCACACCTGGTTCGCCCTCAAATATTTGCTCGGCTACCCGAACGTCAAAAACTACGATGGCTCGTGGACGGAATGGGGCAATCTGGTGGATGCCCCGATTGAAAAACCATAATATTAGAGTATTGCGTATTGCGTATTCCGTAAGCTCAAAACGGAATACGCAATACGCAATACGGAATATGTTTTGTGAAAGACATTTTTGGATAATTGTATGACCGATTTCCTCCCCCCTAAACTCCAACAAATCATCGAAGACTTTCAATGGAGCGATGATCGGGAAAAAGCCCAAATGCTGGTGGAGTATTCCGAAAATCTCCCGCCCCTCCCCGCGTGGATCAATCCCGATCATGCGGCGATGGAGCAAATCCACGAGTGTATGACCCCTGTCTTTGTGCAGTCCGAGTTGAAAGACGGCAGGATTTTTTACTACTTCGACGTGCCGAAAAGCTCCCCCACCGTGCGCGGGTTTGCCGCGTTGATGCAGGAGGGAATCAATGGCACGACCCCGGACGAGGTCCTACAAATCCCGGGCAATTTTTTCCAGCCGATGGGGTTGGAGAAGGTGTTGAGCGCGCAACGCCTGCACGGGATCAGTGCCATTTTGGGGCACATGAAGCGGTTGGCGGTGGGTTAGGAGACGGATGTCTAAAATCATAAAAACGCCCTTCAATGAAGGGCGTTTTTATTTTGCAGGGGGATTTCTCTCTTCGGCGGTCAGCGCGTGGGAACCGGCGCGCGCGGTATACTACCCGTATGGTAAAAAAAAGTTGCTTTGTATGGTTTATTCTTCTTTCACTGATTGTAGGATGTAAGGGTTCTCAAACTAATCCTGCCCCTTTACTTTCCCAAACGCCTCTTGTTGAGGTAGTTCCGACATTTAAAACCCCGGTCATCTCTACCCCACCTTCTATTGTAAAAAATTACATTCTTTCAGAGAAAGAAATCCTGTCAATCACTGATCGTTGGAGCTTTCCAGGTGTTGATCGTACTCAGGACCTAATAGAAACTTATTGTGGTGTGGACTGTATTGCCACTGAATGGCCAGGCGTAACTGATCAAAATGCGAAATCACTCATTATTTCCATAATCCAACATCAGGACGAGGAAGATGCGAAAAATTATGTAAAAGTGTTTGAAGAAACCATGATGGACGATGGTTATGCAATTGTTGGCCCGCTCAATGATGTTGTTGTAGAAGATTTAAAAAATGCTGAGAATATGGAGTTTACGGAGTTTTATAGTCTTGCTCGGAATAAAAACTTTACTGTGCAAATTAGCATGTTTTTAGATTATGCTCCAGGCACAGATACGGAAAAACGAGGTGCGTTGGTTGTAGCTCAAATCTATGCTTTATTACAACTAGATAAATTAGCCAAGGCTGGTTTCTTTACAGAGAATTAAAAATAAGAAAAGATGACTATCAACGCGCTCGACGAAATCGAGCGCTAGATGTGCTTTACGCCGTTTAGGGAGGAGTGTCTCCTAGAGACTGCCTTAATTATGCCCGTTTTTGTGTCTAATTTTCCTTATCCACTATACACAGACTTTACCATGACAAAAATTATTTTTTATTCAAGAATATCTTTACTATTTATTTTCATCAGTCTTGTCGGGTGTGGTACGTACTTAGGGAGTACAGCAACGGTCATTCCTGAAAGAACTACACAGACATCAGCAATAATAATTTCAATGACAAACACTGTAAATTTGATGACTGAGCTTCCTGAACTAGAAACCCTCACATTACAACCTACACACTCTCCGACTTCAACTTCTATACCAACTCCCGTAGAACTGGTATATTCTAATGTTACTATGTCTCCTGAAGATGCTGAAAAGGCATTAGTAGATCTTTTAAGAAGCAATGGTGATTGTGCAGGTAAATGCATTGCAGGCATAAAACCAGAAGAGATGACAGTGCAGGAGGCAGTGAATATAATGTCAAAATGGGGAATGCCCAAAATCTCTGAAAATAGTTTAGGCACAACCTTCATTAATCTTGACCTCCCCCCCCTTTATAACCAAGCAAAAGTATATTTATCTTTGGGTACTTGGGAAAAAAAATTTGTTACGATAGACAAAATCTCGATACGTATTGAGGGCATTTCAGCAAGCCTTCTTGGAGAAGATGTGTGGCAGGAAAACTACGATGATTGGGCAGGTTTTAGGCTAGATAATCTTCTCTATTCTTATGGCACTCCAACATATGTGGGATTCTTTTTCCAAAAAAATGTCGAGTCTGGATTGCCACTTGATGGGAGAACCATTCTGTATGGAATGGACATACAATTTGAGCCATTGAATTTAGTTATTTATCTTGGGGCTTTAGCATACTATGATCAAGGAAATGTGTTCATATGCCCAACAAAAGACCCTCGCAACTTATGGATTGAGATCAATCCTGAAAGTTCTCTTAGAGACAGACAAGAATTTTACCCAATAACGTGGCAAGTCCTTACTAATTCCGATTTAAAGGCGTTTCACAATATCTTTACAATTCAGTACGACCAGGAAGAATGTGTGACAACTACCCTGGAACAAATTTCTAATTTGCTACCGGAATTTCGCTAGGGAGACAACGGCGAACAAACACAACAATGCAATCTCCCCCCATGAAAAGACGAGCCGCACCGGAAAACCGATACCGCTAGCTTTCGTGGGGGGCTAAAATGATACCGCGTTCTTGGTTTTGGAAAGCGTTCTCCGGCCAGGGTTGGCCCGACTTAATATAATGTAAAGGAGTTGGGATTAAGGCGTTACGGCTAAAACACACAGCAAAGCCATCGCATAAGCATCGGAGGCGTTTGGGGCGTCGAAATGAAGGGTTTCGTGGCGGAATTTGATCGTACAGCGATAGCCGTTCTCCGCGCGGGCCAGGGTGAGGAGGGGGAGGTCGGCGTCGGGGGTCATTTTTTCTAGGAGGGTGTGTTCCAGGGTTTGGCGGAGTTGCTCTTCGGTGGGCATCCAGACCGTTTCGCCGGAGGCAATTTGATCGAGCGCCCACTCTTCTGCGCCGTGAAAGTGGATGACGGGGAAACCGTCTTGCAAACCGAGATAGGTGGAAATGTCGCTGAGAACGAAGAGACGGTCATCCATATCCCGGTCGGGGATGGTGAAAAAGTCGAAGAGTTGGGGACGCCAGGGGAGACCTGCGGCTTTGAGTTGGCGGGCGAAAGGGATGGAAAGCATATTTAGCCTTTCACAAACCCCAGCCCGATCCGGCCCCGATCTTTGTCCACGTTCAAAATTTCCACCTCAATCACCTGCCCCACGCGGAGTTTCGTGCCCGGGGGCAGTTTGCTTTGGTGAACCAGACCATCTTGTTTGACGCCGATGTCCACGAACGCCCCAAAATCCACGACATTTCGCACCGTGCCCTTCAATTTCATCCCCGTCACCAGATCATCCGCCGAGAGGACATCACTGCGGAGGATCGGGGGGGGGGCGTCCTGGCGTGGATCGCGCCCGGGGCGGATGAGTTGCTCGAGGATGTCTTTGAGAGTGGGGAGGCCAGTGCTGAGTTCGGCGGCGAGTTTTTCGACCGGCGTGCGGGCGAGGAGGCGTTCGAGGGCTATTTGCCGTTCCCCCGCGGGGGTGTGGAGGGTGATCCCCGCGCGGTGCATGATCTCGCGCGCAACCGCGTAACTTTCGGGGTGGATCGCGCTCGCGTCGAGGGGTTCCTTTCCGGTCGTCACCCGCAAAAAGCCAGCGGCTTGCTCAAACGCTTTGGGACCCACGCCACTTACTTTTTGGATCGCGCTTCGGGTGGAGAAAGGGCCTTTCTCGTTGCGGTGGGCGACGATTTTTTCCGCCAGTTTGGGGCCAATCCCCGCCACATGGGTGAGCAGGGCGGGCGAGGCGGTGTTGGCATCTACGCCGATGCGGTTGACCACACTTTCCACGACGCCATCGAGGGAGGCGGCGAGTTCTTTTTGATCGACATCGTGCTGGTACAGGCCAATGCCAATGGATTTGGGGTCAATTTTGACCAACTCGGCGAGAGGGTCGAGGATGCGACGGGCGATGGAAACAGCCCCCCGCATGGACACGTCGAGGTCGGGGAGTTCGGCGCGGGCGAGGGGACTGGCGGAGTAGACGGAAGCGCCAGCTTCGCTGACGATCAAATACTTCACCCCATCTACCCCCCTCACCCCAGCCCTCTCCCCCCCAAAAGCGGGGGGAGAGGGGGTTTTCGCGAGGAAATCGGCGACGAGCTGTTCGGTTTCGCGAGAAGCGGTGCCGTTGCCGATGGCGATGAGGGTGACTTTGTGCTGGATACAGAGCGCGGCGAGGATTTTGAGGGAGCGATCCCGTTCGCGTTGCGGCTCATGCGGATAGATGGTAGCGGTGTTCACAACTTTTCCGGTGAAATCCACGACGGCGATTTTGCACCCCGTGCGGAAGCCCGGATCAAGGCCGAGAATGGTGTGCCCTCCCAACGGGGGTTGGTTGAGCAGGTTGCGAAGGTTTTCGGCGAAGACCTGGATAGCGTGTTTTTCGGCTTGTTCGGTCAGTTCGCGACGGACATCGCGTTCGATGGCAGGGAGGAGAAGGCGTTCGGCGGCGTCTTCGATGGCGAGGTTGAGGTGTTCTGCGAGGGGGGAGCGGGGATCGGGGCGGAAAACGTCGGTGACTGCTTCGCGCCAGTCCCGCTCGGGCAGGGTGACTTTCACGCGGAGGACTTTTTCTTCTTCGCCGCGATTGATGGCAAGAATCTGGTGGGGGCGGAGTTTATCCACGCGGAAGTCGAATTCGTAGTAATCGCGGTAGGTGCCTTTGGGGTCTTCGGCGCTGGCGATTTTTTCAGTTTTGGTGGACCCCCATTGCAGGGCTTTGGCACGGGTCTTTTTGCGGACTTCAGGGTGGTCGCTGATGGTCTCGGCGAGGATGTCGCGCGCCCCGGTGAGGGCGTCTTCGAGGGTGGCGACGTCCGCGTTGAGGTAAGCGGCGGCGAGTTGTTCGGCGGTTTGGCCGCGCGATTGGGCGAGGAGGAGGTCCGCGAGGGGGGCGAGGCCTTTTTCGCGGGCGACGCTGGCGCGGGTTTTGCGTTTGGGTTTGTAGGGTTGGTAGAGGTCTTCGAGGTCAGTTTTTGTGGTGGCGGCGAGGAGTTGGGTTTGAAGTTGGGGTGTCAGGAACCCTTGTTCTTCGATGGATTTGAGGATGGTGGTGCGGCGTTCATCGAGGGCGCGGAATTTTTCGAGGGCGTAGGCGATGATGCGGAGTTGTTCTTCGTCGAGGGTGTTGGTGACTTCTTTGCGGTAGCGGGCGATGAAGGGAATGGTGTTGCCTTCGTCGAGAAGTTGGATGGCGGCGGTGACGCGCGCGAGGGCGAGGCCGGTTTGGGCGGCAATTTTGGCCGGGTAGTTAGGGGTGGGAACATTCAAGGATTCCATAGCGGGGGGGAGTATATCAAAAAATTTAGGATAAAATGGAAGGTATGAACACAAGTTTTCTTCCTGAATCCTTTCCTTTACCTGAAGGGTTGGTTTTGACACTCCGGCTGATTCGCCCTGATGATGCCATGCTTTTGCAGGAATTTCATAGTCGGCTCTCATCGGAAACGATTTATTACCGGTTTTTGGAAAATCACCCCGTTTTATTGGACAAAGAGGCAAAATACTTCACGACGTTGGATGGTCAAACCCGTCTGGCATTGGTCGCAACGGTCGAAATGCTCGATAAAGAAGAGATTGTCGGCGTGGCGCGCTACGATGTCTTTACCCCCAACCAGCATGATACCGCGGAGGCGGCGTTTGTGATTGAAGATCAGTTTCAAGGAAAAGGGCTGGGGACCGCGTTGATGTTGCGCCTGGCCCGGCTCGCCCTTGAAAATGGCGTGTATTATTTTGTCTTTACCGTACATTGGACAAATGAGGCGATGCTGAAACTGCTCCGCAAGAGTGGCGAGGTCGTCGAACGGCATCAAAGCGGGGGCGTCTATGATGTGCGGGTTCAGTTGAGCGCATTCATTGGCTTATAAACCCTACGCAGATAGCGCGTCCAAAAAAGCTGGCGAGAATAGACCTTCTCGCCAGCTTTTTTTTCTACAGGGAATATTGTGAAGGAAGCCGGGGGGTTAATTTTCAGGGGAGAGGGGGATGATCAGCCATCGGCCTGCGGGGATTTCGGGTTCCGGGCCGAGGGCGTTGTAAAAGCGGATTTGTTCGGGATCGGTGTTGAACTGAGTCGCAAGCTCGGTCAGGGGGGTGTTTTCCGGGAGCAGATAGACCTCAAATTGCGGTAACCCCGCGGGATCGGTGACCCCGACCGGGATCACAATCGGGCGTCCGGGCCAAATGGTTTGGCCTTCTTTCAGTTTGTTGATCGCATCCAGAACTTCTGCGGTCGTATTGTACTGGTTGGCAATCGCCGTATAACTTTCTCCGGCCTGGACGATGTGGATGGCAAATTGGAGGCCAGGGCCAAAAGGGGTGCTAAAACCGGGACCGGGAGTGGGGAAATACGTGGGAGTGAAGGTGGGCGGAGCAGAGGTTCGGGTGGGGGTATTGGTGAGGGTGGGTGTGGAGGTGGTCGTGGCTAAAACTGGCACGGGGGAGGGGACCGGGGAGGAAGTGGCAAGCGGTTGTGTGGTGGGCGTGCGTGAAAGCTCCAGAGGGGTGGCGGAAGGTTGAAGCACGGCACCTGCCGAGAAGGGCAATGCCCCCTCGTTTTGTAAGATCAGGAATAACACCAAACCAATAAAGAGAATGCCCAGCCCAAACGCGCCAAATAGTACCCCAACACGTCTTCGCGTCTGAAGCGTAATGAGGGAAGTACCTTCTCCACGAAGAGAGGGGGGCAGGTTGGCGACTCCGACCTGGCTGTAAACCGGGCACTCCAGGTATTGGGCACGCAAACAAAACATTTCTTGGTGATTGAGCTGAATCGTCTCCGGGTAATCGGGGACGTGGCAGTAGTTATTCCGCGTGGGGTATTGGTAATGCGTAGTCGCATCGCCCGGAATCCCTAAAAATGGGCAGTAATGGGAAGTTGTTGAGCGTTTCACGTTATCCGTGGGTGTTTTGGTGTGGGGCGTCATCGAAGTTATCCCTCTGTGGTAAGTGTAGGTGTCGCGACGGGTTGGGTCGGCTCATCAATTTTGGTGGGTGTGTGGATAGGGGTGGAGGAGGGGGTGGGCGTATTGGACGGCGGCGGGGAGGTATTCGTGGGGGAGGGCGGAATGAAAGTGGCGGTGGGGGGGACAGGTGTATGGGTTGGGGTAGCGCTGGGGGGCAGAGTCCCGACGGGCAGGGTGGAAGTCGGGGAGACGATGGGGGTCACGGTCGCGGTGGGGGTTTCCGGCAGTTTGGGGACGAATAATCTTTGTCCGGTGATGATCTGCGTGGAGTTGCCCAGGCAGTTAGCCTGTTGCAATTGAGCAATGGTCGCACCGGTGGCGAGACTGAGTTTTGAGAGGGTATCCCCTGCCTGAACGAAGTACGTGACCCAACCTGGGGGCAGAGTACAGACTTGCGTCGAGGTGGGGAGGGGGGTGAAGGTGTTGGGTACGAGGGTCGGCGTGCTGACCGGGGTGTTCGAGGGGGTTTCGGTGGGACTGGCCGAAGGGGTGAGAGGGGGAAAAGGAGTTTGAAGAGGCGGCGCGGCGACTTCCGTCCCTGCGAAAGGAGAGAGCGTCGGGCTGGCAACAAGGTGAGTGGGGATGAGGGTAGAAGTAGCCTCTGGTTGGTTGGGGTTGCCGAGGTAGCCGCCACTCGATAAAAAGACAATGAGGCCAAGCCCGATCAGGATGACCACGCCGAGAAATACGAGAAGCCCCAGTTGCCAAAGCGAAACCCGTTGAAAAATATTGCCTTGCAGGGTGTTGGGATCAACCCAATCTGCCATTTGAATAGAAGGAGGCAAGCGTTTGCCTGTGGGAGCCTGGAAGACAGGGCATTCCCTAAACCGTCCTGCAAGGCAATATTCGAACTGGTGCTCTTCGCTGGGGGGCGCTAAGGGGCGTGCATGATGGCAAGAATTCCCCACAGAAGGGTAATTGAAAACAGTGGAGGAGTCATCCCGGCGGCCAAGATGTGGACAGGTTTTATTGACCATCAGGCTGATTATACTCTCACCTGTATTTAACAGGTTGCAACCCAACCCAGCAGATAGGCGTATTAATTTTTGACTCTCTGGGATTTGCCGGGGTATAAAACCCCATCAATCCCCAAAGATTCTAAAATCCACGTCATTGCTCACAGATAAAACGTAATGGCCCAGGCTTTGTGAGGAAACTTCTCGAAACGCCTACGTGAGTAGTTACGAATCCACAATACAATTTGGAGGCTTCTATGTTGCGCAAACCTTTTTATCTTATTCTCTTCGTGTTGATCCTGGCCAGCCTGGCCTGTTCTGTCAATTTCAACCTGCCTACAACCCAGGTGAAAACCGGGCCGCTGGTGACGGAAGACATCAGCATCCCGGTGCCCGATGCCAGCGATATAGATTTAACGCTCGCACTGGGGGCAGGAGAACTCACCCTTAACCCCAATGCGGAATCGGCCTTACTGGAGGGCACCGTCTGGTACAACGTACCCGATTTTAAGCCTGAGACCACCATGGAAGGGGGCACGATCACGCTGGAACAGGGCGAGTTAAATATTGACGGCATTCCTCAATTTGATGAAGATGTCGAAAATAGTTGGGATTTGAAATTGGGCACGACCGCGATGACTCTGCGGATCAATGCCGGGGCTTATGTGGGGAAGTATGATCTGGGTGGGTTGAGCCTGGAAAACCTGTACGTTTCGGACGGGGCGGCGGATGTCAATCTGGATTTCTCCGCGCTCAATCTCGTGGAGATGGGCATTCTCGATTACTCTACTGGAGCCTCCAATGTGACCTTGACCCATCTGGCGAACGCGAATTTTGGCACCCTGGTTTTCAAGAGCGGTGCCGGAAATTACACGTTGGACTTTTCCGGTGAATTCCAACGGGATGCAAATGTGAAAATTGACTCCGGGTTGAGCACCGTAAAAATCATCGTTCCCGAGGGCATGAATGTAAAATTGGCCTTCGACGGCGGACTGACGAATGTCACAACCAGCGGAAATTGGGAAAAGCTCAACGACACCACCTATTTCCAAACCGGCGAAGGCCCCACGCTGACGATCACCGTGGATATGGGAGCGGGAAATCTGGAGTTACTGAATCCGTAAGTGCCAAACCCAACGTGTCAAACGCGATTTTTGCTGATGAAAAAAAGGTCTGGGCAGTACTGCCCAGACCTTTTTTTCTGACTTTTCTGTTTTGGCGTTACATCTCGTTTAAGTCTACGCGGCGGGTTGCGGCGTTCTCAAATTTAGCCAGCGAGGGGCGGAAAAATAGCTCGACGCTCCCGACCGGCCCATTCCGGTGTTTCGCAATCACGATTTCTCGAACCTGTTCCTTGCCCGGGTCAGTGGGTTGAAACAGAAACATGACAATATCCGCATCCTGTTCGATGGAGCCGGACTCCCGCAAATCAGAGAGAATGGGGCGTTTGTCCGCGCGTTGTTCGACCGAACGGGAGAGTTGGGCGCCAGCAAGAACAGGGACGTTCAGTTCTTTCGCAAGGATTTTGAGCTGACGGGAGATGTAAGAGACTTCCTGTACCCTGTTTTCGGAGCGCATCCCACTGGACATGAGTTGGATGTAATCAATGACGACCAGATCGAGATTGTATTCCATATGAAGACGACGGCACTTGGTGCGTAGTTGAAGGGGACTAATCGCGGGAGTGTCATCCAGGTACATATGGGTATCGCTCAAGACCTCGATGGCGTGAGCAAAGAGGGGCCATTCATTTTCTTGTAGTTTGCCGGTACGCAAGCGTTGGGAGTCGATGCCCGTCTCCTGAGAAATCAACCGCTGAACGAGTTGTTCATTCGCCATTTCGAGCGAGAAGATGGCGACGTGTTTTTTTCGTTGTGCGGCATTTTTGGCCACAGACATCATGAAGGCGGTTTTCCCCGATCCAGGTCGCCCGGCGATGACGAGCAAGTCCGAGGGCTGTAACCCAGTCAGCATCCGATCCAGGTCAATAAAACCGGTCGGGACGCCCATGGTTTCATCGTCCCGATGCGCCAACCGATCAATCCGGTCGTAATATTCGCTCAGGACATATTGAATCGGCTGGAGGGAGGTATTCAAACGTCGTTCGCTCACCCCAAAGATGGTTTTTTCGGCGTCATCCATGGCGGTATCGATGCTGATATCTTCTTTGTAAGCAATTTTGGCGATATCGTTTGCGGCGGCGATCATTTTGCGCCGGATGGACGTTTCTTCAACGATGTGTCCGTAGGCCTCGGCGTGGAGCGAGGTGGGGACATTGTTGATGAGGGCGGTCAGGTAAGCTGGTCCCCCAATATCTGCCAGTTGTCCCAATTGATCGAGTTCTTCTGTGACCGTGAGGAAATCCACGGGCATACGACGTTCATGCAACCGAATGAGCGCTTCCCAAATCCAACGGTGACGGTGAATGTAAAAATCATCCGCCCGCAGGAATTGGGCGATGTCATAATAGGCTTCGGGGTTGATTAAGACGGACCCTAAGACGGCCTCTTCGGCTTCCCGGCTTTGGGGGACAAGTTGAGGCGAGATATTCGCTTCGGTATCGGTGTCAAAGGGAGAAAAATCACTCATAAAACCCTGGAAAATGAATTAAAAAAGGGGCTGTCAGAGAAACTCTGACAGGCCCCGAAATCGTTGAACGCAGACGAGCCTATGATACTTCGGGGTCGTCGTCCTCACCCCCCAAATCTAACTGATCCAAAAAGTCTTCAAAAACGGATAATCTTTCCTCAATTTCTTCTTCTGATTCGGGGGATGTAAATTGAGGCGCTTCGGCTTCTTGTGAGCTTTCCTCGAGATTTTCTTCGGGAGTAATGCCAGCGGATTCCAAGACACTTCGCGAAACGAGAATAGGCACGTGGGCACGGACGGCCAAGGCGAGGGCATCGGAAGGCCGAGAATCTACATTCAATTTTGCCCCATTAACTTCTGCAACAATATTGCCAAAGTAAACTTCATCTTTTAATGCCGTGACTTCCACTCGAAGAATACGGGCTTCTAAGGCTCGGAATACATTATTTAATAGATCATGGGTTAAAGGACGGGATACTTCCACTTCTTGCAAGGCTATCGTTATTGCTTCAGCTTCATACGGGCCAATCCAAATCGGCAAATATCGTTCGGCCTGGGCTTCCCGCAAAATCACAATTCGTTGTTGGGACATTAAACTTACGCGGATACTATCAATTGTTACTTCGACCATCTGTTCAGGCATTGGTGCCTCCAAAATACATGATTTGTCTCAAGTTTGAGGTTTATTCTAACATGGGCAGGTATGTGTTGCAACTAAATATTAAGAGCTTAATATGACTGGTTACGATATGCCCAACTCTTTCAATTACGGTTATAATCGAGCAAACAAATGTTAAAATTTTAAGATTCAAGGGAGCTGGTATAAAAGATGCAAGGAAAGTGATTATGGAACCTAAAGTACTCTGGATAGAATCCGGCCCCACAAACGAATTATTTATACCCACCTTACGCAAAAAGGGGTTTCATGTGGATATTGTCTCCACTGGCAAAGCCGCGCTTGACAAAATTCCGGGTTACTCGCCGCATGTCGTCGTCATTAATGCGTCCTCCTTGCGGTCAAATGGCACACGAATTTGCCAAACCATTCGGACGGCCAGTAATGGTCTCCCCATCGTGTTAATCGCCAATCCTGATTATCCCATCACCGAAACGGCGACTGGGGCTAACGTCGTCATGGCGCTCCCTTTCACCGTGCGCAAACTGGTGAACCGAATCAACCCGATGCTCCCCAAAAAGGCTTCGGATAGCCTGATCGTTGGCCCGGTCTCCCTCAATTTAGAACATCATTTGGTGCTCTGTCACCAAAACGAGACACAACTCACTCCCCGCCTCACCCATCTGCTCAAAATGTTTTTGGAGGCCCCAGGCATCGTACTGGAACGTGAGCGGTTATTTAAGGAAGTGTGGAACACGGATTACACCGGCGATACTCGCACCCTTGATGTCCACATCAGCTGGCTTCGTCGCGCGATTGAAATTGACCCGCGAAAACCTGAACTCTTAAAAACCATTCGAGGCGTAGGCTATCGCCTTGATGCCGTGGATACCCCCTCAAAGTAAGTCTGTTATTATTTGTCATTTTTATATAAACCGGGCGTCCCTTCGTGGACGCCCGGTTTGATTCTTCGGGGAAAAAGCTCATCAATCGAATCGCTATTTTCCAAATTTCGCAGATAGCAACTCCGTCAAGGTCGGTTGCCCAATTTCTTGCAGTTCATACCGCACCCGCTGAGTGGGTTTGTTGATCTTCAACAGTCTGCTCAAATCAATCGGAGTTCCGATGATCACCAAATCCACGTCCATGGCGTTAATCGTTTCCTCTAATTCTTTCATCATCTGATCGCCATACCCCATCGCAGGCAGGACATTTCCGGTGGTCGGGTACTTCGCATACGTGGCGGCAATCGAACCAACTGCATACGGGCGTGGGTCAACGATGGTTCCCGCGCCAAACCGGCGTGCGGCGACCCATCCCGCCCCGTAAGCCATTTCTCCATGCGTTAAAGTAGGCCCATCCTCAATGACGAGGACCCGCGCCCCGCGAATTGCCGCCGGGTCATCCACAAAAATCGGGGAGGCGGCTTCGACAATAACGGCACTGGGATTGAGTACGCGTAAGTTTTCGCGAACAGTCATCACATTTTCAGGATTCGCCGTGTCAATTTTGTTGATCACCAGCACGTCCGCCGCGCGGACATTGGCCTCACCGGGGTGATAGGTTCGCTCGTGGCCGGGACGATGGGGGTCCGCCACCACAATGTGATAATCCGAGACATAAAAGGGAAGATCGTTATTCCCCCCGTCCCAAAGAATAATATCGACTTCCTGTTCGGCCTGGCGCAAAATCCGTTCGTAATCTACGCCTGCATAGACAATGACGCCATTTTCGAGATGGGGTTCGTATTCCTCTCGTTCTTCAATCGTACATTCATATTCTTCCAAATCGTCATAATCCGCAAAACGTTGAACGGCTTGCGCGATTAAATTCCCGTAGGGCATGGGATGACGAATAGCCGCAACTTTATAACCCATGTCCCGCAAAATGCGAGCGACGTGGCGGGTTGTCTGGCTTTTTCCCGCGCCCGTGCGCACGGCCCCGATAGAGATCACGGGTTTCGTCGATTTAACCTGGGTGTTTTTCGTCCCTAATAACCGAAAATCCGCCCCCGCGGCCAATACTTCGGAGGCTTTTCCCATGATGAAGTTGTGGCTGATGTCACTATAAGCAAAAACCACTTGATCAATTTTTTCGTTTTTGATCAACGAAACGAGATCATGTTCCGGGTAGATCGGAATGCCGTTGGGGTATTGTTCCCCTGCCAGTTCACGCGGATACCGGCGGCCATCAATGTTTGGGATTTGAGTCGCTGTAAAAGCAACGACCTCATAGGCGGGGTTGTTGCGATAATAAACATTGAAGTTATGGAAATCGCGTCCAGCGGCGCCCATGATCAAGGTACGAATAGGTTTCATTTTTAAACTCCTGAAGTTAAAGATGGTTAAAGGTAACCGCTCAGGCTTAGAGGGGAAACTTCCCCAAAAAAAGGGAAATATCGCTACTCTGGCAGAGTAGTTACGAGTAAAGAAAACGCACCACAAATTGTATCGTGGTGCGTCTATTTTGGTTACATCACTTCTGGAGCGATAATGCCCAGACAGGCCAGAAGATTTTCCAGAGCCTGTCGGGTCGCCGCCACCAACCTAAGCCGGAAGGTGCGAACCTCTCCTTCAGTGGACAAAACCGGACTTTGATTATAAAAATCGCTGAATGCCTTAGCAATTTGATAGGCCAGATTCGTGATATGCAGAGTTTTAAATTCTGCCGCGGCCCGTTGAATTTCAGCCGGAATACGAGAGAGCAGGTCAATCAGTTGGATTTCAGAGGCATTGAGCGCAAAACTCGGTGAGAGCGAATCGGACAAAGCTTCTCCAGATTTGCGGAGGATACTGTTGGCCCGAACATGGGCATATTGGATATACGGCGCGGCCTGTCCCTCAAAATCGAGGGCCGTTTCCCAATCGAAGGTGGCGATTTTGGTGTTATCCCGGGCTAACATCGGATACTTGATCGCACCCAAAGCCACCTGCCGCGCAACGGTGTCTTTTTCCAACTCGGACAGGGCGGGGTTTTTCTGTTCAACTACCTCCCGCGCGCGTTGCGTCGCTTCCCGAATAAGGTCTTCCAAGAGCACCACCGTGCCCTCGCGGGAGGACATGGTGACGTTCCCCGGCAGGTTGACAATCTCGTAGGGTAAATGAACACATTGCGTGGCCCATTCATACCCCGCCACTTCCAGCGTTTTAAACACTTGCTGGAAATGCAAAGACTGACGAACATCCACCACATAAATGGATTTCACCAAGTCAGGATATTCGCCAAATTTTATCTTCGCCAGGGCGAGGTCTTCGGTGGAATACAACGCCGTCCCATCCGAGCGTAAAATGACCAACACGCGATACTTTTCTTTTTCCAGGCCTAAGAGTTCGTCTATTTTGACAATCACCGGCCCTTCGGGACGTTCATCTAGCGCCAAATTTTTCTCAATCAATTCCTGAACAATTCTTTTGCCAGGTTTTTCCGCTTCACTATTCGCATACAGCCGATTAAATGAGATATCTAAAACCCGATACATTTCATCGAAACCATCCACCGACCATTGTCGGGTCTTTTTCCACAAGGCAACGACTTCAGGATCATCCTGATCCCACCGGGCGTAGGTGGCTCGGACTTCGCTTTCTAGTTCAGGCGATTCTTCTAAACGGCGCGTGGCTTCGGCATACAATTCACCCATCCAGTGGGTGACATCTTCGATGGGAGGGTGTTCGCCTGTGTGATATTTTATGTAATTCCAAAGCCACTTGATCACATGCAAACCAATATCCCCATAATAGTTTGCCCGAACGACATCATATCCCGCCGTATCCAGAATCCGACAAATGACATCTCCCAGGATTGCACTGCGGAGATGCCCAACATGAAAGGCTTTGTGGGTGTTGGGTTGAGAGAATTCCACCATCATCCGTTCCCCTTTCCGTTTCCCTTTTCCAAACTGAGTGCGTTCCACCAAAATGGCATCTACCACCCGGCGGCTGTATTCAGCAGTTGAAAAGTATAAATTTAAGTACCCTTTGACCGCTTCTACCCGATTAAAACCTGGGGGTGTCCCTAAAAATTCGACGAGTCCAGTAGCAATCTCTTGCGCCCGCTGTCCGACGTTAATTTTCATCCCCGCGCGGGCTTCTTGTGCCGCGACCTTGAAAAAGGAGGTAGATATACCCCATTCTCCAGAAAAGGGGATCGATGTCCAACCCCACTCTTCGGGAGTCGGAATTTCATTTTGGATGAAATATGCTCTGATTTGACTTTCGATCTGTTTTTTTTCTATTTCAAACATAACCAACCCAATATGAAAAGGGTGTGTTTCATTCCAGGTTGAACCGTCCCCCAAAAAGGGATGGGCAGGGGTTGTATAGCCTCCAACCATCTTTTTTTTAGGAAACCATAACCCAAATGAAATGCACACATATGAAAAGCGGGAGCACAATGGCTCCCGCACTTTTAGGGACGAATGATATTAGATTAAGCTTTTGCTTTTTCTAATGCCGCGAGAGCCTTCATGAGACGACTCTTACGCCGAGAAGCATTGTTCTTATGCAATACACCCTTTTGAGCGGCGTGATCCAATTGGCTGACAGCTTCCAGGGTCATGGTGCGGGCAGATTCTACGCTCCCATCTTCCAAAGCCTGACGAGCTTTGACGACGGATCGTCGAGCGCTTCCACGAAAAACGCGGTTTTGCACGCGGCGTTTTTCATTTTGGCGATTTCGTTTATGTTGTGATTTTATGTTGGCCAAGACAAACTCTCCATTTACAAGTCTTTTTAGAATAACGGTAGGTGATTCTACATGAAGCAGGTCTATTTGTCTACCCTTTTTCGTTCGTTTGTTCGAGAAAATTGGGGCTCTTTGGGATTTGCTTGGATTCAGGGCAACCTCCTATCAATTCCTGGCCTCCAAGATTAGCTCAAAGGAGGAAGCGTGCGAGAGGGTTGCGATAAAGTAACTACTCACCAAGAGTAGGAAGTTCCGAAAAAAAGGATGGAAGGGGGGATGTACATCCCCCCTTCCATCCTTTTTTTCGAGTTTTACCCCTTTGATCGTGAGTAATTACGCGATAAATCTCAAAGGCAGATGAAAATTGTAAGCTAAATCAAAGTGATTCTCAAAACCTTCTGAGGAGGTTTTATGGAAATAAAAGCCGTCGTCCATACTAAAGAACGATTAAAAGACACCGCCTATCAGCGTTTACAGGCATGATTTTATTATGGTACACTAAAGTTAATCCGTATCTCTGGAGTAATCATGGTCAAAAATACCAGACAAATTGTTTGCATCGAAGACGAGCCAGAAATGATTGATCTATTTAAATTAATCCTCACTCGTCGTGGGTTTGAAGTCATCGGTGCAAATGGAGGGCGTCAGGGACTGGAATTGGTAAAAGAAATTAAGCCAGACCTGATTCTCATTGATTTGATGATGCCAGATATGGATGGTTGGGAAGTTTATCAGAATCTGAAAGCGAACGAAGAAACCCAACATATCCCTGTGATTGTTGTCACCGCAAAAGCCCAAAGTATTGACCGCGTGTTGGGGTTACATATTGCCAAAGTAAACGATTATATTGCCAAGCCTTTCAGTCCTTCCGCTTTGCTCGAAAGTATCGAACAGGTATTATCCCAAAACGATAAAACAACCTGAGGCATCCAGGACTACGCCAGGCAGAGGCATTTCCCACCGAAATAAAAGAATGCAAACCGTTACGCTAGAGAATATCACGCGCCCTTTGCAAAAACCCTTGCAAGCTGGGTATTGTATTTCCTTCGCATGCCAATTGCGGGGACTTACTTTCCGGCGAACTTTGCCACAGAACTGGGGGCTTTTATTGGTTCAACACAAAGAGCGCAAAATTGATGCCGAACTTCACATGTTCATGATGTGGATGGATTTGGCAATCGTGTGGATTAATTCACAGAATCAAGTGGTGGACGTGCGCCCCGCTTATCGATGGAAATCGGTCATTGTTCCCGTAGCCCCTGCAAAGTACGTGTTGGAAATCCCTTTGGGACGCCTACATGAGTTCCAAATCGGCGATGAAATTAAAATTAGTCAACCACATTCTGCTTAATTTACTCTTGGGGCTTGTGTATTTATCGCTTGCAGGGGTAGAATCAGCACAAGAAGAGCCACCCACCGGCCCCGTTTATATCGTCCAAGCGGGAGACACACTGACGACCATTTCTGTGCAATTTAGAGTCACAATAGATGATTTACTCGCCGCGAACAACATGAATTCCGGCGATTTACTCTTTGTGGGGGATGCAATCACGATTCCTGGGCTGGAGGGCGTCACGGGGGTTTTGGAAACCCGAACTATCCCTTATGGCGAATCCCTCCGGAGCCTCAGTCGCCGCTATCAAATTCCCATCGAAAAATTAGTCCAACTCAATCGTCTGGTGAGTCCGTGGGAATTATATGCCAATTCGTCTCTCATCTTACCCGTTTCGCCAACGGAAGCCCCGCAATACAGCCGGGCTGTCTTAGGAGAAGGGCAAAGTTTATTGGAATTGGCGGTGCGAGAAAATACGAATACCTGGAGTCTAACGGAAGTAAATCAACTCTCCAACCCAAGTTCTGCCCTTCCTGGCGATGTCTTATTTGTCTCAGGGAAAATTTTGGCAGGGCCGGGGGGATTCCCAGCCCCTATTGCTGACATCCAAATCTCGGATTTTTACCAGGGGGAAACAGGCGTTGTTCACATTACAGCCCCCGAAGAGGTATCTTTTGAAGGCAATTTACGCAACCGGACATTTCCCTTTTTCCCCGTCGAGCCGGGGCATTTTGCAGGGTTACAAGGCATCCACGCTCTCGCCGACCCAGGATTATATGCCCTTACGATCACTGGAACACTCGCCGACGGAACCACGTACACACATCGTCAACCTGTCCTCGTGAAACCCCGCGGGTATTTATTTGAAACCATCACCGTCCCGCCCGCTTTAATTGATCCGGAAACCACGCAAAAAGAAGAAGATTTTGTTCGACCGCTCGTCAACCAGTTTACCCCTCAACGGTATTGGAATGGATTGTTTTTGTCCCCTTCACCGTGTCCAACGTGTATCAATTCCGGTTTTGGAAATCGACGCTCCTATAATGGAAGCGCATTTACGTATTTTCATGGAGGCGTTGACTTTCCGCCCGTGGCTTTAGAAATTACAGCCTCCGCAGATGGCGTAGTGGTTTTTGCGGACCTACTTGAAGTTCGCGGAAATTTCACGCTCATCGATCACGGTTGGGGCGTGTTTTCAGCATATATGCATCAATCCGAAATTTATGTCAAGCCAGGAGATACCGTTACAGCAGGACAAATCATCGGGTTAATCGGGAATACAGGTAGATCAACAGGAGCACACCTGCATTGGGAAATTTGGGTAGAGGGTGTACAAGTCAATCCTCTTCTTTGGTTGGAAACTCTGTATCCGTAGTCTCATTCTCCAAAGTTCCATCATAATATTGATCTAGAAGGTCTTGTGCCTGCGAAACCTGACTGGCGGGAACCATCAGGCTCACTTCTCCCATAGGGGTAAAACTAAGTCCAATGGCGCGGGCCGCTCCTTCCTGAGCAAGCCAGACCTGAATCCCTTGCGCTTCCAACAACCCACGCAATATTTCTGCTTCTGAGGGATCAGCAATCCGTTCGATTTCTTCCCAATGTTCATTCGTCATCATATTTCTCCTTACTTCATGAAAGGATGAGGAAGGCCTTCTCCATCCTTTTTTCGATGATTTTTTGTATTATCCCTGAATGCTTTGGGCTCTTCCCTTTTTAACGGGATGTACATCCCCCAACACCTTCAAAATTCGGGTTCCCATCCCGTTAAAAAGGGAAGAGCCATGCTTTGTAAAGGAAGTCTTAAGGGGTTTGTTGTGCGTGCAAACCTGGGAAAACTTACTTTACGGTGTACTGAGTAGTTCCAAGAAAAGTTGGATGCCCGTTGCAGTAGCACCGATCAGTGGTAATCTAGTATAATATAACCCGCATTTCATAAGAGAAAC
>WBZL01001766.1_pt1 | contig 21957 bp, 22 predicted proteins | sample 5204291 | NCBI WGS metagenome assembly WBZL01 (sample SAMN12344345, study PRJNA552823) | activated sludge metagenome | biome: Activated sludge suspended growth; feature: Nitrification reactor; material: Wastewater; isolation source: activated sludge from nitrification reactor of wastewater...
CTCGATCAGTTCCCGCGCGGCGAACGACACAGCCAACTCGCTCACCGCCCGCCGCTCGATCAAACGCACAAACCCGACATACGCCAGCAGAGCCACCGCCGCAATGCTCAATACCGAAAGAAGCTGTGCCCAGGCGGCCTCGCGCCCCAACAGCGCATCCATCCCGATTTGCACGCCCGTAACGATCAGACTCAGGACGATGAAGCCGAGGAGAATGCGTGTCACGGGAAATTGGAGAAATTTCAGAAATTTATTGGAGGAGGTAGATTGATTCATAGGATGATTTTATGGATTCGACGTAATCGTCACTTCAGGATATTGTTCGGACGGCCCAGTCAATAATGGCTGGGTGACTCCCTTCAGATGTTGCTCGAAAAAGGCGATCACATAAGTGGTCAGCACTTCGGTGAGGCGGTCGGGCGTGGTGTCGCTGGCGAACAGAGTGACAGGCTCCCCGGCGATGGAGATGTACGGGGCCAGAAACATGGCATCCGTTTGGATGGATTGGTGCGTGGTTCCAGCGATTTGGAGCAGGTAGTACGGTGTGTGCTGGCGCAAGTAAGCCACCGCTAACTCGTTGCGTTGGGCGATTTCGGCCTGTTCTTCGGGGGTGACATCAATGTTCGCGGTGGTCAGATGCAGAACGGGTTGGGACAGAGGCGCGGACTCTTCCGGAATGACGAGAAAAATGTCGCTGTCCAAAACGGCGAGGGCGTCCACCCGCGCATCCAACTGCGCCACGCGGACGGCGGAGGCCCCGCCAAACGAGTGCCCGAACACCCCCACCCGTTCGAGGTCCAGCACCCCGGTTAGGATCGGGTGTTCCCGGTTGAGGCGCGCCAACTGATCGAGGGTGAATTGCATGTCCTTCGCCCGATTGTCTTTCATCTGATCCATCATCGCTTGCATTCCTGCCTCCCCCTCTTTGGGTGCGTTCGTGCAGATTTCGTCCTGCTCACACCACGCCGTCATTTGATCGCTGGTGAGGACGCGCCCGTCGGGCAGAGGGATGACGGGGGTGTCGAAGGGTTCGGGCACGGCGACGACGATGTAGCCAAAACTGCTGACCTGTTCAAGCAGGGCGGTGTAAAACAACGGTTGTTCCCCCCCGCCGGGCGAGAAGAGCAGGACGGGGAACGGGCCACGTTCTGCGAGAGCGTCCAAAAACGCGTGGGCATGCAGATGATCGAGCGCGCCCGCCGAGTCGTCGGTCAGCATTTGGGCGGTGTAAGCGGTTTTGAGGGCATCGTCAGCATACGGGCCGGGCGTGGCGTCTGCGTCCGGGCGGGCAGGGTAAAAGAGGGTGACGACCCATTCGCGCGGGGCATCGGTGCGAGGCAGGGCGGGTTGGTCTTCGTTAACCATGTGGACTGTGGTGCGCCCGACCGGGAATGGGCCGGTGAGCGGAGGGAGGGTCAAGTCATCGGTGAGGGTGATGGTCATCTTCGGGGGGGCGGCAAACAGCCGGGGAAGGAAGATGATGGCGGCCACGATCCCGATCCCGATCACGAGGGCGGCGAGGGGAATAATCCATTTGGGGAGGGGTTTCATGGCGTTTTACAGGAGTAAATTCCAATAAACCAGTTCAAACAGGATGACCCACGCACACAGCGTTACGACCGTATACCCCACCCGCCCGCGCACGTTCCAAAACTTTTTGAGCCAGGCCACAGGGGTAAAGAGGGTGAGTGCAAGCCCAAAGACAACCATGATCGGCGGGAGGGCCAGCACAAACGGCAAGGCTGAGGGCCGCTCAAAGATAAAGTATGGAATCTGGTACACCGGCTCGATATCCGAGACGACCACGATGAACCCTATCAGGAACGCGAGCAACAGCAAGCCAAACGCGACCCCGCTCAAACGGGCCAGGTGCGCCAATCCGGGTTGGGGTTCGCGTTTGAAAAGCGCTTTCAGCAACGCCCCCACCCATTTGAAGAGCGTGATGATCAAAATCAGGCTACTGATCCCCAGCAACAGCATGTGAAGCATTTGACTTTCGTACCACTGTGCTTTGACAAACGAGAACGGAATGGCGGTGGTGGCGTAGGTTTTTCCATCATTGTGTGTGGCAAAGGCCAGTTGCACAGACGGGTCTTCTCGGCTTTGGATCAGACCGGGTTCGATTTCCACGAATTGTTGGATTTCCCCGGCGGCGGAGACGAGGATGTAGCCTTCCTCGTCCACGGTGGCTTGCATGGATGGGTTTAACAAGGTGAAAACGCGCTCCAGGGTGGTGAAGTTACTGCGGGTATCAATATACTCACCGGTGTACATCTCCGCGCGGGAGGCCATGTCTGCCGGGGGAACAGGTTCGGCGGCGGGAGCGGGGAAGTAGTGATCCATGAACGCCTTAAACACCGCCTCGCGCGTGGCACCGCCACCCGGACTGTTTGTGGAGATGAACAGCCCCGTGTTCTGATCGAGCAGAAGATACAACTCCGTGTGGAAGAAGATCGTGTCCCCGCCGTGGTGGATGACCACCTGCCCGTTGATGATCTCGCGAAAGAAACCGTGCCCCATCCCTGGCAGACGGGGGTCGTACTCGATCAGGGGACCGTGCATCGTCTGGGCGGTGGCCTCGGACAGAATCCGGGCGTCGCCGTACGCGCCGTTTTGCAGGTGGGCGAGCATAAACCTTGCCATATCCTCGGCGGTGGCACTGACCGATCCTGCGGGATACCCTGCGACAAGTTCAAACGTGCCCGGTTGGTACTCGCCTTCGAGGTAGTTGTAGCCCGTCGCCATGTCCGGGGCCAGGTTCGCAGGCAGGGGTTGGCGGAAGGTGGCGTGGGTCATGCCGAGCGGGGTCAAGATATTCTGTTCCACGTATTCGTCGAAGGACATGCCCGACACACGTTCGACAATGTACCCGGCCAGCGCGACGCCGTAGTTGGAGTACGCACCCACTTCGCCGGGCGGGAACACGCGGGCGGGGAGGTGTGTTTTCAGAAAATCGCCCAGCGTGGGCATTTGATCTTCGGTGTACACGAACAGGCCAATTGCGCTCTCTTCAAAGCCGGGGGTGTGGGTGAGCAGGTTTTTGACGGTGATGGGTGCGGGGTAGGTGGCGGGGATTTCAAAATCCAGGTAGGTGTTTACATCCGTGTCCAAATCCAGTTTGCCCTGTTCGACCAGTTGCATGATCGAGGTCCAGACAAACAGTTTGGAGGTGGAGCCGATGCGGAAGAGCGTCCGCGCGGGGTCCACGGGAGTCTGTTCGGCGAGGTTGGCGTATCCGTACCCTTTCGAGAAAAACAGTTCCCCATCTTTGACGACGGACACGACCGCGCCCGCGGTGTGATCGGTTTTCATCCGGGCGGCGAACACGCCATCGAGAAAGGTTTCCAACTCCGCCGGGGTGGAAAGCCCGAGCGGGGCGGGCGCGGCCTGGGCGGGGGAGAAGAGGCTGACAAACACGAAGGCGAAAATCAACAAGATGGAGAGCGTATGCGGGGAAGTGCGAGATTTCATGATGATCCTTGTGGCGACATTTTGTGGTGAATTTATGGTTAGCTGACCAGCATCCACTTGGCGTATTGCCCGTGCCACCCGCCAATGGCGCGGGCAAGGTGCATATTCAACGTCAACAGGACGAACCCAAGCACGGGCATGAGCACCAATGCCCAGAGAGGCGTCACATCCCAGATCAACGACACGGTAAACCCGGAATTCTGAAAGAATAATTCACCGAGCGGGGCGACCATAAAGGCCAGTGACACCGTGATCAGCACCACATTCAGTACGAAGTACACGATCCCCAACGGCATTTGCAACACCATGTACAGCAGGGACAGCCACGTGTGTTTGTCCGTGATCAACGCTTTCAACCGCTCCAACCACCCCAAACCGGGTTGGGCGAACAGGGGACGGCGCGGCATCCGCACGCCGAGCAGGGCCTCCACCATCCGCCCTTCGAGCAACGACAGCCCCTGGACGGACAGCAGAAAAAGGATCGCAAACGGAACGCCGATGATCAAGATCGCGAATCCCACCGATAACGCCAGCCCCGTCACCGCCCAGGTGAAATAGATGATCCCGGTGACGAACGTGATGAACATGAACAACAGCGCACCCCACGTGCGCGGGTCCACGTATGCGCCAAAAATGCGGCCCAACAGAGATTGGGGTTTGCCGGACTGTTTGAGGGTGGGGGAGGTGCGCCGTTCGATTTCGCGGTACGCGGACGCGGTTTCTTCCGGGGTGCCGTACCCTTCGATGATGGCGGCCAACGCGTCGGGGAGGTTGAGGTCCGGGGTTTTTTCCCGTTGAGCCTCCAAGGCGAGGGATAAGTGTTCGCGAGCGTCGGCTTGTGCGTCTTGAATGAGAGCGGCGTCACTGCCGGTCATTTCAGCTTTGAGGGCTTCCAGATAAGATTCGATTGAGGGGTACATGCCTTCATCCTTCCAAAATTGCATCTACAAAGTGTTTGATTTGGGTCCAGATTACTTGCCATTCGGCCAGCGCGGTGCGCCCGTCGGCGGTGATGGTGTAATAGCGGCGGGGCGGGCCAGTGACGGAGGGTTCCACGGTGCTTTCCAGCAGGCTGTTCTCCTCCAACGAGCGGAGGACGGGGTAGAGTGTGCCTTGTTTCATCATGGGCACATCCGGGCCGCTTTCTTCGAGCAATTTGGCGATCTGGTAGCCATACATCGGCTCGGTACTGCGGCTCAAGACGCTCAACAACACCAGTGAAGACGTGCCCCCGTTTAATTCTTTTTGAAATTTTTTTGTTTGCATCGAGAGGTCGGTCATGGGACTCCTTTTGGGGCGTGTTGCGTATTTCGTATTGCGTGTTGCGTAATCAGAATACGAAATACGCAATACAAATATTCGTATACGCAAACAGGAACTCATAAGTATTCACTACTAATAATTTTATAGTAGTATTAATTTGATTGTACGTCAAGGTTTTTAATAGGGTGCAGTTCTTGTTAGCGATTAGTGTTGCGTACTCCGTGTTGCGTATTGCGTAGGTTTCACGAGATACGAGATACGCAATACGAAATACGCAATAAACGCGTTCTTCCCCTCTTGACTCAAGTATACAACCAATACTATAATACAAGTATTATAGTATCAAGAGAATAAATATGTCCCTCAAACACGCTATCCTCGGTTTTCTCAATTTCCAACCCCTTAGCGGGTACGACCTCAAAAAAGCGTTCGACAACTCCGTGCGCCATTTTTGGCCTGCCAACCAAAGCCAGATTTACCGCACCCTCGCGCAAATGACCGACGAAGGTCTGCTAGAAAAAGAAGTGATCGAGCGCGAAGAGCGCCTCGACATGAAAATCTACCGCATCAGTGACGCAGGCCGGGCGGAACTCCACCGTTGGCTGTCCACGCCCCTGCCCGAACAGGATACCCGCGAACCCTTGCTCATCCAGATTTTTTTCGGTGGGCAACTGAACGACGAAGAATTGTTGACCCTGCTCCGGCACAAGGCCCACGCCGCTGAAGAGAATATCGCTGTCTTTACGATGATCCACCGCGCCACCCTGGCGAACGCCCCATCCCCCGAAAATGCCCGCGCGTTTTTTCTCAGTATGCTCACGCTGGAATACGGTCTGCGAAGCAACCAGGTTTTGCTGGAATGGTTGAACAACGCGATACAAGAAGTCGAGGCCAAAACCTATACCCCCACCACTTTTTAAACTGTACACAAAAGGCACAGAAAACACAGAAGGAAACAGAAAAAATTTGAGTAGATCACAGATTCCGTTCGTAGTGGGGGCTTCAGCCCCGCAAGCCGGCACTGAAGTGCCCACTACGAACCAAAAGCGTGATCTACTGAATTTAAATAGTCTGTTTCCTTCTGTTAAATCTGTGTCCTCTGTGTACCATTCCCAAAGGACTCCATGAACAAAACTATTCGCAACATCCTCGTCGTCGCCCTCTTCACCGTCGGAGGGGGTTGGTTGGGCATTTGGCTCAACAACGTCACGGGCAACACCATGCCGCCCATGCAAAGTTTGGGCGCACTCGTCTGGCTGGTGTCCCCCGCCCTGTCCGGGATTTTGCTCCGCTGGTTGGGCGGGGATGGCTGGAAGGATGCCGGGTTCGGGTTGAACTTGCGCGGGGGGTGGAAGTGGTATCTCGTTGGCATTCTGGCGTACCCAGTCGCGGCGTTGATGATGATCGGGGTGGGCCTCCTGACGGGGGCGGTCAGCGCCGAAGGGTTTGCCACTCAAGGGTTCGGGGCGTACCTGACGGCGGTAGGGGTGATGACCGCGGGGTCGTTGATGAAGAATATCTTTGAAGAATTCGCGTGGCGCGGGTATCTCACCCCCCGGTTGGAAGCGGCCAAAGTCCCCGCGTTTCTCAACCATTTGATCGTAGGCGTGTTATGGTGGGCGTGGCATCTCCCGTACTATTATTACTTTCTCGACCGAGGGGTGCTTAATCAATACCTGGGGACGACGGGGATTAGCACCTTTTTAGTGATTGGCCTCTTGGATTTAGTCCCTACAGCCATTTTGTTCGGCGAATTGCGGCTGATCAGCAAATCGGTGTGGCCGGTGTTTATTCTGCATAATCTCATCAATGGGTTGAGTATGCCCCTCATTTTGAACACGTTTATTCAACTCAATGGAACAGCGGGCGTGCTCTTTTCCCCCACCAACGATGGGATTTTCACCTCGATCCTGTTGGGGGTCATCGGCGTGTGGCTGTACCGGCAACGCGTGGCTCAGAAAGCCTAAAAGCATGTTTCATCCAACAAAAAACGGCGTTCCATAAAAGGAACGCCGTTTGCATTTCCGAAATAACCTTTCTATGAGTGACTGGGGACAAAACGAGAGGTCTCGACCACCGGTTCGACCACATGATCTTCTTCTTTGTGATCCACCACGTTGAGGTACCGGACACCGAGGGTGAACGCCATCATCCCGTAGGCGATGACTCCGATGGCGGTTGCCCATTCCACCAGGGAGGGGCGGTAGGCTACGTACATGGGGAACAATTGCTGAGGAATACTGGTCATTGTCACCGTCAAGCCAACGATGTTGGTGTCCCAACGATAGGCGACCAACCCACCCACGACGAGGAACAAGGCCACGGTTCGCAGAAGTGTAAAACTGCGAAGGCGGCGATTCAACAGGATGACCATCGGAATGACCACTCCTAAGAGCATCTCACCAAACCAGAAGTTGAAGGCCAGTTGTCCGCTCGTGAGGACTTTCAGGCCCTCGGTGCGTCCGGGTTCAATCGTGTAGCTCATGGCGAGCATATCCCAAAAGCGCAGGTACAAATAAGCCGCCAAAACCCAGCCGATGAAATGAGAGATATCGACAATGATTTTCTCGTTGATGACGGCCTTTTTCGAGAACTTGCCGGCGAGGGTGGTGGCCAACAATGTCATCGAGGGGCCAGCCGCCATCGCCGAAACGATGAACATCACCGCCATATCCGGGCGGTACCAAATCGGGCGGGCTTTCAAAATCCCGTAGGTGGCACCCAGCGAGGACTGGTGAAGCATGGAGAGGCACAACCCGATGACTGCAAAAACGGGCGCCAAGTGATGGATTTTTTCAAAGCGTTGCGACCACACCGGCCACCGTTTCTGAAACCAATCCGCCTGTCCAAAAATGGGGAGCACTTCCATAATCAACACCGAGAAGTACAGCATGACGCACATCGTCACTTCCCAGAGGGGGGAGTGGACATTCCAGAACACCATCGCATGCCAGAACCGATCCGGGCGTCCAATATCGAGCAGGAGCATCAACATCGCCACACTGTATCCGATCAGGCCGATAAAAACGGAAGTCCGTGCCAGAGGCTGATATTTTTTCAGTCCCAAGAGATAGACCGCCGCGGAGAGCAGAAACGCTCCCGCGCTCAGCCCAATCGCGGACAGGTCCACCGTGATCCACAAGCCCCAGGGGACGAGATCACTCAAGTTAGTAATATACAAACCATTCACAAAAACCATGATCCCAGCGACCGCACCTACGGCCATGAGAGTTCCCAAAAGGCCAACCCAGATTTGAAAAGGGGTCAATTGAAACTTTCGTTGTGTGTTTGAGGCGATCATTCGCACACCTCCGTTGTAATATCAGTATTTTGGCTGTTGCTATCAAAATGCCCATTGATGTAGAAAACCCGAGGTTCAGTGCCCAAGTCTTCGCGTAAGCGGGAGATATGGTTACTGTCCAGCAATTGGTTGATCTCGGATTCAGGGTCGTTGAGGTCGCCGAAGATCCGTGCCCGGGTGGGGCAGGCTCCCACGCACGCGGGGGTCGCTTCCGGGTCAACGCCAGGGACTAAACCCTCAGCCAAACCCCGATCAATCCGGTGGTAGCAGAAAGCACATTTTTCGACCACACCCCGTGGGCGGCGCTCCACTTCGGGCGTGCCCCACATAGGAACCAGGGGATTTTCGCCTTCAAACTGTTTCCAGTTGAAAGAGCGGACGCCGTATGGGCAGGCGACTTCACAGTACCGACATCCGATACAGCGGTCATAATCCATCATGACAATGCCGTCTCCCCGATGATAAGTGGCTTTGACCGGGCAGGCATCTACACATGGGGCGTGTTCACACTGCTGGCAGGGGACTGCCATAAATTGTTTTTGGTCTTGAATTTCATCTAGTTCAAACAGTTTGTTCCAGGCTTTATCAGGAGCTACGTCATTTGTGGCTTTGCAGGCCATGGTGCAATAACCACAGCCGATACATTTTTCCATGTCGATAACCATGCCCCAGCGGTGGGTGCTATCGCCCACAGCCCCGGAGCGTGAGTCTGAGAGAGCGGGTTTTGGTAAGGCTTTGGCTCCGACGACAGCGGCACTGCCGATCAAGGCCATTTTGATAAAATTGCGACGTCCAAAGGAAGTAGTTTGTGTGTTTTCCATGATGCGTCCTCCTACGATTTATTGATGCGACGAATCCAGCGTTCTGACCAGGGGGCCAGGATCATGCCTGAAGCCATTCCGACTAATCCGGCCAAAAGGGAGTATCCAACCGGGCTGACGGGGTTCGGTTCGGTTTGAACGGGTTGAATGGGTTGAACCGATTCAACGACCGCGTCTTCCATGATGGTGGTCATTTGCTCACCTACCATAATCTGTGCAGAACCATCATCGTTGACGGGGAAGTGCATATCCAGAGTGTGGCATTTTGAACAAGTATCCATTTCAACGGTAAAAGTGTGATGGCGGGCGGCGTGCCCATCTCCCATTTGAACTTCGGTTACTTGCAGGTGACAATCCATACAAGACACACCTTCCTGTGCATGGACCGTGTAATCAAAGAAGTGAACTTCGTCAATATGGCACGCGGCACAAAGCTCTTCTGAGTCTTCTGCCCGCAGGCTGGTGGTGTGGGGATTATGACAACGCACACAGCTCAAATCTTCTTGAGCATGGGTACTATCAGACCATTCATCATGCGTCTCTAAGTGACAAGTCCCGCACAATCGTGAAGAAATGTCGGTGGGCATGATGTCTTCCGGATGATTGGTAGGAGCAGGGGAATGGCAGGTCGAACAAGCGACGCCTTCTTCCTCAAACTCTCCTGTTTCCGGGTTAAACCCTGTGGTATGGCAGGAAAGACATTCTTTGGGTTGACCCGCTTCTTGCCAGGCATTTTGAAAAGCCGGGTCGCTGATAGCTTTGCCATGTTGACTATCCGCCCAGTGGGTGCGAATAATTTCATGGCATTCGTTACAATTTTCTTCACCAGCGGTTGGCGTTTCCACCTGGGTATCGAGCTTTGCCTGACCGTTGGCATAAACTGCGAGGGCCGCGGGTAAAGCGAAGCACAACCCGACGAGAAACCGATAAAGGAATTTTTGTATCATCGTTTTTTTTCTCCGAATTGCATTTGCAAGTTTGGCGTTTGGGAATTTACTGGATAGCAGAAGTTTTCACAGAAATCTTCGCTTTGTGAAAGGCGCATCCCAAACAAGCTTCTTGTAATTGTCCATTTACGTTATGCGCTTCCCAGCAAGGGACATTGGGGTTGAGGTACGTCGGGCACTGAGATTTTCGTTCGGGCGGGCAATCATGGATATCCCAGCAGTTCAAGTTTTGCACGGGGATTCTCATGCCACCTACCGTTGTGGCCTGGTGGAGCGCTTCTGCCTGCCAACGGGCATCCAGAAAGCGCAACAACCCAACGACCACAACCGTCAGGACTACTGGGATTGCCAGGCGCAGGAGGGTGCCGATAAAAATGCTACTGATTTCAAAGGTATTCATCATTTCACCTCAGGTTAGGAGTGGGCATTCCGGCGAGTTACCCAAGTGCCAATAGCCATCAAAATGACAAATGGTAAAACAAGTCGGAAAAGGGTCAGGAGTGCGAGTGAGAGAAAGAGTGTGGCGTCCATTTTGTGTCTCCGAAGTTCCGGCAGGAGAGTCTTATGTCTCGTTGGAGGAGGTCTGCTAGGGCTTCTTATAGATAGTGTAGTCCTTTCAAGGGGGCGGGTAAATCGGGTGAAAAACGGATATTTTTTGTGGGGTAAAAACCCCAAACACCACCCCATGAATGGGGAATTAAATGAAAAACACCCCACGCGCGTGGGGTGTTTGACCCATAGAAGAGGCATTCTCGAGTTTTAGGCGACTATCTGCCTTCCCATACGACACTCATGCCCGAATAATCCCCTTTCGAATCGCATATTTCACGATCTCCACCCGCGAATGTAAATTCAACTTCCGCATGATATTCTCGCGATGACGTCCCACCGTTTTGGGGCTGATAAACAATTTATCCGCAATCTCGTTATTGTTATTCCCTTCCGCCAGCAGGCCAAGCACTTCTTGTTCGCGCTCGGTTAAATCTTCTTCTGTCTCGCTTTCAACAGGTTTTCCCTGCGTCAGAAAATCTTTGACCAGGAGTTTGGCGAGCGATGGATACAGATACACCTCCCCTTTCGCGGCAGCGCGGATGGCGGTGAGCAATTCTTCCGGGGCGGCACGTTTGGGTACGTACCCGGTCGCGCCCGCTTCCAGCATTTTGAAAAAATATTCTTCATCTTCATGAATGGTCAGGGCAACAATGACCGTTTCCGGCACCAATTGTTTGATTTGTTTGGCCGCTTCGATCCCGGAAATGTCGGGTAAACCGATATCCAGCAGGATCACATCCGGGTGCAGGCGTCCGGCCATGTCCAGGGCGCGGGCGGCATTGTCCGCCTCCCCGATAATTTCCAGGTCGGCTTCATTTTCCAAGAGCATTTTTAACCCCAGGCGAATCACCGCGTGATCATCAACGAGCATCAGTCGTGTTTTTATCATTTCATCCTTCCAAAATCTCCCCACCGGGTTGATACGGGATCGTGACCTCGATCCGCGTCCCCTCCCCAACCTGGGAGTGAATATCAAAGCGCCCCCCCAACAAGTTCGCACGTTCCGCCATCCCGATCAACCCCCACGAAGTCCCCTTCTTGTGGGTCAACACGTTCATATCAAACCCCATGCCATCATCTTTCACCCCGATCAAGACCTCTTCCGCCCCATAATGCAGGCGGATATCCACTTTTTGGGCACGCGCATGTTTAACCACATTGTTCAGCGCTTCTTGGGTCACGCGAAAAAGTGCAATCTTCAACGGGGCGGGGAGGGGTTTCTCTTCTCCGCTGATTTCAACGTGGGTGGTGATCGGCACCCGTTTTTCGACCTCGCCCGAATACCACCGCAGGGCCGCGGGCAATCCCAGATCATCGAGATGCGAGGGGCGTAGGTCAGCGATCAACCGTTGGAGTTCAGTCAGCGATTGGGAAACCAGTGCCTCTAATCGGCGCAGGTTTTGGGTGGCGGATTGGGTGTTTTCTGGCAGAGCCATGGACACCCCGCGCAAGCCCAGACCAATCGCGGTCAACGCCTGCCCGGTTTCGTCGTGTAATTCCCGCGCAATACGTTGGCGTTCCGCTTCCTGCGCGGCGACGATCTGTTTCAACATTTCCCCGCGCAAAGTCTCGCGTTGTTCCGCTTCCTGCAAACGGGCGGCTTGTAACGACGCAATCTGCCGTTGTTTTTCCACCTCCGAGGCGCGCAGAAACCGGACGACAAACGCCGCCGCAATCCCCGCAGTCACCGCCCGGACCAAATGAATGGGGAAGCCAAACCAGGCCATAAACAGGTCTTGGTTCAGATAATTGGAAGGCGGCAACGCGCTTTTCTGTACAAACAACTGACCGACGATCCCGTACCAGGCAAAAGCAATGGCCGCCCAAAGCGCATCCCGGCCAAACTGCGCCATCCCAGCCAGCCGAAACGCCCGTTGTTGGGCGATCAGGCCTGCGGTGGCAACAATCGAGGCCGGAATCCCCAACACGTACCGCGACCAAACATCTGCCGCCTCCATCAAGCCCGTTTCAATTGTGAATTTATTTCTTAAGAATAAAACGCCAAACCCCCAAATCGCCCCTTGCAACAAAGGAAGCATCATACTCAACCGACGAATTTTCGAAGTGGGCGACAGTAACGAAGCCCCAAACGCCGCCAACGAGAGAAAAGAAAACGCCAACAGCGCCCCACGCAAACCCAGATATAAAAGGTCGGCCACTTGCTGAAATGGAAGCACCCCCAAAATAAGTGACAGTTCAATCCACTCATGCACCCCGTGGAGCAACCCAAACGCCGCCAGGGGGCGCAACGCATGACGTAACCGCTCATCCGTTGTCCGGCCACTTTCCAGCGCGACAATCAACCCCATAGAAAAGAATGCCAGACCGTACGTAAAAAAAATCAGAAGCAAAAAATTCTGCATGATGCATCCAGACCGAAAAAATGTCCGAGTATATTTTATTTTGAGAAGGTCAATCTAACAGGGGTCAGATGCCATCAATAGCAGGGGACATCTTTACAAGTCGAGAATAAAGGACGCCGTGGTCTTCGCCCGCACTTCATCCAGCGTCACCCCCGGCATTACTTCCAGCAAAGTCAATCGCCCCTCGACAAAACGAAACACGGCCAAATCGGTGATCACCATCTCCACAGCCCCCAAAGCCGTCAACGGCAAGGTACATTCCGGCACTATTTTGGCACGCCCCTGATTGTCGGTGTGCGTCATCGTAATGATGAGGCGTTTCGCACCCGTCGCCAAATCCATCGCCCCACCGACGCCGAGCAACGGTTTCCCCGGCACCGCCCAGTTCGCCAGGTTCGCCTGTTCATCTACTTGCAAGCCCCCCATGATCGCCACGTCCACATGCCCCCCGCGAATCATCGCAAACGAGTCTGCGCTATCGAAATAACTGCTTCCCGGCAAAGCAGTGACGGGGACTTTGCCCGCGTTGACGGGGAAATCCATCGCCCCCCCGGTTTCGGGCGAAGGGCCTACCCCCAACATCCCATTTTCCGTGTGCAGAATAATCCCGTCCTCGGGCGTGATCAGGTCCGCCACCAGGGTCGGAACCCCAATGCCCAAATTGACCACGTCCCCCCGCGTGAGTTCTACCAGCGCGCGGCGCGCCATCTTCATCCGAACATCATCTGCTTTTTTAGCGCTCCCCTCCACCGACGCGGACGTGCCCAAATCTTCGAGCGTGGTGTGCGCCTGGACGAGGTAATCCACGTAAGAGCCAGGGGTATGAATCTGATTGGGATCAAGCTCCCCCACCGGGACGAGGTGTTCGACTTCGGCCACGACGAGATCGGCGGCGGTTGCCATCGCCCGGTTAAAGTTTTGCTCCGTCATCCGGTACACCAGATTTCCCGCGGTATCCGCCATCCACGCGCGGACGAAGGCGACATTAGCGCGCAGAGCGGGGACAAACACGTGCTGTTTTCCGTTAATCTCGCGCGTTTCCTGCCCCTCAGCGATGACGGTCCCCATCCCGGTCGGGGTGAAGAAGCCGCCGATGCCCGCTCCCCCCGCGCGCATCGCCTCCGCCAACGACCCCTGCGGGAGCAGTTGAAATTCAATCGCCCCGGATTGCGCGGCTTGTACCGCTTCCGGGTTACTCGTAAAAAAGGAACCGATGGCTTTTTTGATTTGCCCATTCCGAAGCAAACGCCCTCCCCCCAGGCCAGGTTCGCCCACGTTGTTTCCGATATAAGTGAGATGTTTCGTCTGCGTTTCCGCCAGCGCGTGCAAAATATGAACGGGGTTTCCCGTCATGCCAAAGCCCCCGGCCATCAATACATCCCCATCCTTCACCAGTTCAGCCGCTTCCGCGGCGGAAATGATTGGGACCCGTTTCATTGCGCCTGCAAGGGCAACCCGATTTGAAGTTCCCCTCCCACCACTCGAACGGGATAGGCGGGAATATCTTCCACGGCGGGAAACGCGACCGCTTTGCCATCTCGGATGTCAAAACGCCCTCCGTGGCGGGGACAAGAAATCTGGTAATTTTCTTCCAAATCGCCGTCTCCGACAGGGCCACTATCATGGGTGCATAAATCGGCAATCGCGAAATATTGCCCCGCAATGTTGAAGACCACAATTGTTTCGTGATCGATTTCGATAAACATGCGTTCGCCATTGGGCAGGTCTTCCACCGAGGCGACGGTGATAAATTCACATTGAGCTGGGTCGTGTTGGTTATAGTTGAACATGTTTAAGTCAGGAAGTTAGCAAGTTGGCAAATCGTAATTACTCGATCAAATGGTCTGCGGATTCTCCAGCGGCCATGCCGTACACACCCGCTTTGATCACTTTTAGAGAAAGGAGCGCACATTTGAGGCGAACTGGGCCGAGTTGAATTCCCAGCATCTCCAGCACATCGTCTTTAGTCAGGGCTTTGACTTCTTCCAAATCCTTCCCAAGGATCGTCTCGACCAGCAAATCCGCTGAGGCCTGCGAAATCGAACACCCATGCCCGCTAAAAGAGGCTTCCTTGACATGATTATTTTCATCTACACGCAAGTCAATACGGATGTGATCCCCGCACAAGGGGTTGTCGTCCTCGTAGGAAATATCGTTGGGGTCTAGCGTCCCCCGATGGCGTGGGTTTTTATACCGGTCAATGATTTGGTCGCGAAACAGATCGTCCATAATCTACCCAAACACCTTTTTCACATCATAAATCGCCATGACCAGTTTATCTACTTCCTCAAACGTGTTGTACAGATAAAAACTGGCCCGGGCGGTCGCGGGCAATCCAAATTTCTCGTGGAGCGGCATGGCGCAATGATGTCCCGCGCGCACCGCCACCCCGTGTTTGTCTAAAATTTCCGCAATATCGTGCGGGTGAACCCCCTCCAGCGTAAACGAGGCAACGCCCCCTTTTTTCTCCACCGCAGGGCCAAACACCCACACGCCGGGGATTTCTTCCAAGCGTTCCAACGCGTATTCGGTGATGGCGTGCTCGTGGGCGGCAATGGCGTCCATCCCCACACCCACCAGATAATCTACCGCCGCCCCAAAGCCAATCGCTTCGGCAATCGCCGGGGTGCCCGCTTCAAATTTATGCGGCAGATCATTGGCGACAAAACTCGTCAACCGCACCCGTTTGATCATATCTCCCCCACCGAGGAAGGGGGGCATGGCATCCAACAGTTTTTCCTTCCCGTACAGGATCCCGATCCCGGTCGGGCCACACATCTTATGGGCGGAAAACGCCAGAAAATCCACATCCAGCTCGCGGACATCCACCGGAAAATGGGGCACGGATTGCGCCCCGTCCAACAGGGTCACCGCGCCCACCGCGTGCGCCGCCGCGATCATCTCCCGCGCGGGGGTGATGGTCCCCAGCACGTTGCTCATGTGCGTAAAACTGACGAGTTTAGGCCCCTGAGCGAGCAGGTGGTGATACGCATCTAAATCCAGCAACCCCTCAGGGGTCACGGGGATAAAGTCCAGGCGTAGGTTCAGTTGGCTCGCGAGGATTTGCCAGGGCACGAGATTGGAATGGTGTTCCATCTCTGTCAGGATGACCAAATCTCCCGCGTGCAAATTCGCTCGGCCCCAGGTTTGGGCGACGAGATTGATCGACTCTGTGGTGTTGCGGGTGTAGATGATCTCTTTGGGGGAGGCGGCCCCGACGAACCGGGCGATGCGCGTGCGGGCAGATTCGTATGCGGCGGTGGCTTCTTCGGCGAGGGTATGGACGCCCCGATGGATATTGGCGTTATTCAGTTCGTAGTAGGCCGTCATCGCGTCTAAAACCGAGGCGGGCTTTTGACTGGTCGCGGTGGAATCGAGATAGACCAGCGGCACCCCCGGACGAACTTCCCTGGAAAGGATCGGGAAATCACGGCGGAGGTGGGTGGTATCCAAAAGTCTAGGGGGGGTAGGGTTCATTGGAAAAATCCAAAACAGATGAAAATGACTGTCAAAGGTTGACAGTCATCTTACCTTTTTATTCACTTTCACCATCTTCTCGACGACGGCGGCGACGGCGTTCGCGATAATAACGGATGTTGGGCGATTTTTGGGGCGACCAGAGCACATGATCGGGAACCATCCAACCGTCGGTCAGATAGACATTTTCCTGAAACTGGACGGCGACCATTTTTGTGTCTGCCTGTACGACCACGCCTTTGAGCCACCCGCGGACGCGTTCATTTTTATCGTTATCATGGTCACAAAAAACTTCAACCATGTCCCCGACTTGAAATACTTCATCCTGCTCGGGCGCACCTGTGAAACGTAATTCTGCCAATGGAGGCCTCCAAATTGTGTGAAGCAAGTTTAAGACTTGCCTGTATTATCCCATTTTGTCTAAAATTGCCTTCGCAAATCGTTCGCGAACCCCTTCATACGGAATACGTTGCATGATGGGGTCAAAGAAACCGTCCACGATCAGACGTTCGGCGTCGTGCAACGGGACACCACGGGATTGTAAGTAAAAGACCAATTCGGGGTCTATTTTACCAACAGTTGCGCCATGTGTGCACCGTACATCGTCCGCGAGAATTTCCAGGCCAGGAATGGAGTCGGCTCGCGCTTTGGGGTTGAGGACGAGATTCCGATTGGCCTGGTAACCGTCGGTTTTTTGTGCGCCGGGGGCGACGTAAATCATCCCCTGCCACACCGAGCGGCTGGTGTCTTTTAATGCACCTTTGAACAGCAAATCACTGGTTGTGTGCGGGGCGTTGTGATTTTGTTGGGTATCATGATCGAGGTGTTGAACCCCGTCGGTGAAGTAGAAACCTGACATCCGTCCGGTGGAGCCTTCGCCGTCGAGGTTGAGTTCGGAGAAGTTTTTGGTCAGGTGGGAGCCAATCGCGCCAAAGATCCAATCAATGTTGCCATCGCGGTGGACGCGGGATCGTTCGTGGGTGAAGTTCCAGACGTGACGCCCCAGCGATTGCAACTCGACAAAGCGCAATTGCGCGTTGGCCCCGACATGAATTTCGACGATCCCGCTCACGAGCGTTTGCCCGCCCGATTCATCCGGCGAGGCCGATTCTTGAATAAAGGTCGCCGACGCACCGTCTTCCAGGTAGACGAGGGTGTGGAAGAGATGCGCCAACCCCGTGCCCGCCGCCCAAATGACGGAGTGGAGCGGTTGGTCCACGATCACATTGCGGGGGACGTACAGCAAAACACCCTGGCGAGAAAAGGCCGCGGTTAAGGCGGAAAATTTGCCTTCATTCGCGGGGACGATTTTGCCCAGGATTTTTGCGAGGATTTCGGGGTGTTTTTGTTCGGCGGTGGCGTAGTCGGTGAAGATCACGCCCTGGCGGGTTAGGGCTTCATCCAATTCCACGGTAACGCCACCGGGCAGGAGGGTGATTTGCCCGCCGTGTTGGTCATCCACGAGGGGGGCGAGTAAATGTTCGGGGACAGGAGCCAGATCGAGGTGGGCCGACGGGGCGGGGAAACGGAAACTACCCGCTTCCAGCCGTTTGAGGTCGGTGCGACGCCAGGGTTCGAGCTGGGTGTGGGGCATGGGCAAGGTTTGGTAGGTCTCCCACGCGTGGTTCCGGTACTCCTGTACGACTGCGGCCCCCTTCCCATTCAGGTTGGGGATCATGTCGTAGGTAAAGGGAAATTCCGAAGAGCCGGAAGGGGTTCCGGTTCGGGTAATGCGTTTGACGGTTCTTTCAGCCATGATTAATTGTGAATTGTGAATTCGGAATTTTGAATTGTGAATTGGTCATGATGACTTCACCATTCAAAATTCGCTATTATCCAATCGATCCTTCCATTTGCAGTTGGATGAGGCGGTTCATTTCGACGGCGTATTCCATCGGGAGTTCTTTGACGAGGGGTTCGATGAACCCGGCAACGACCATGGTGCTGGCTTCTTCTTCGGTGAGGCCGCGGCTCATCAGGTAGAAGAGCTGTTCTTCGCCGATTTTCGAGACGGAGGCCTCATGCCCGATGGTGACATCCTGGGCATCGATTTCGATGTAGGGGTAGGTGTCTGACCGGGAGGTTTCGTCGAGCAAGAGGGCGTCACAAACCACGTTGGAGGAGGAGCCTTCTGCGCCGGGGTGGACTTTGAGCAGGCCACGGTAGGAGGCGCGCCCGCCACTCTTGCTGATGGATTTGGAGGTGATTTTGCTGGTCGTCCGCGGGGCGATGTGGATGACTTTGCCGCCGGTATCCTGATGTTGGTATTTGCCCGCAAAGGCCATCGAGAGGATTTCGCCGTGTGCGCCTTCGCCGACGAGGTAGCAGGAGGGGTATTTCATCGTCAGTTTGGAGCCGAGGTTGGCATCCACCCATTCCATCGTGGCGTTTTCATGCACGATGGCGCGTTGGGTGACGAGGTTGTACATGTTGGTGGACCAGTTTTGGATGGTGGTGTAACGCATCCGCGCGCCTTTTTTGACGATGATTTCGATGACGCCACTGTGGAAGGAGTCGGTGGTGTAGATGGGGGCGGTACAGCCTTCGACGTAGTGAACCTGTGCGCCTTCGTCAACAATGATCAGCGTGCGTTCAAACTGCCCGAGTTCGGCGGTGTTGACGCGGAAGTACGCCTGCAAGGGCATATCCACGGTCACACCGGGGGGAACGTACACGAACGAGCCACCAGACCAGACCGCGCTGTTGAGCGCCGCGAATTTGTTGTCGTCAATGGGGATGATGGTGCCGAAGTATTCGCGGAAGAGGTCGGGGTGATCGCGCAGACCGTGTTCGATGCTTTTGAAGATGACACCTTTTTCGGCGAGGTGTTCTTTGATCGAGTGGTACACCATTTCGGATTCGTACTGTGCCCCCACCCCGGCGAGGAATTTTTGTTCCGCTTCGGGGATGCCGAGCCGATTGAAGGTGTTTTTGATGGTATCGGGGACATCATCCCAGTCTTTGCTTTCGCTTTCCGTCGGTTTGTTATAGAAGTAGATTTCGTCCAGGTTGAGGGTGGACAAATCCCCGCCCCATTGCGGCATGGGACGTTGTTCAAAGTGTTCCAACGCTTTGAGACGGAATTCCAGCATCCAGGCAGGTTCTTCTTTAAGCGAGGAAATTTTCTCGACAATTTGCCGGCTTAATCCTTTCTGGGGGGCTTTATAGATATTGACTTCGGGATCGATAAATCCATAACGGTATTCATCAATGCCTTCAAGCAATTTTTCTTCTGAGGTCATAACAGTCTCCTTCTTGTAAAGCGACTTGGCAAAGGTGGGGGGCACCTTCCTTCGCTTTACATCTAGGCAGGCACACCGTTGTGCTTTTCGCGGATGTCATCGTAGCCATGTTCTTCGAGGTACAAAGCCAGTTCAGGACCACCGGATTCAACCACGCGTCCGTTCAGCATAATGTGGACGTAGTTGGGTTTGATGTAATTCAGGATGCGTTGGTAGTGCGTGATGACGAGGACTCCTAAGTCTGGACTGGCAAGCGCATTGACGCCCTCGGACACAATCCGCAAGGCGTCGATGTCCAGCCCGGAATCGGTTTCGTCGAGGATGGCAATGTCCGGTTGGAGGGTGGCCATTTGCAAAACTTCAGCCCGTTTCTTTTCGCCGCCGGAAAACCCTTCGTTGAGGTAACGTCCGGCAAAGGAATTGTCCATTTTGAGGAGGTTCATTTTGGCGGTCAATAACCGACGAAAATCAGGGATGGAAATCCCTTTATCTTCGGGGTTTTTCGCCTTGCGATGGGCGTTGATGGCGGTACGTAGGAAGTTCGCCACGGTCACCCCCGGAATGGATACCGGGTATTGAAAAGCCAGGAACATGCCCAAATGGGATCGTTCATCCGCTTCCAGTTCAAGAATATTTTGGCCCTTGAACCAGATTTCCCCTTCCGTGACTTCATAGAATGGATGCCCCAATAAGGTATACGCCAGCGTGGACTTCCCAGACCCATTCGGGCCCATGAGCGCATGAATTTCGCCCTGGCCGACGGTTAAGTTGAGTCCTTTCAAAATTTCTTTGCCTTCAATACTGACGTGCAAATTTTGAATAACAAGTTCAGACATTTAAAATCTACTCCTTTTAAAAGAAGGTGGTGGGTTGAAAAAGTTCGTCATCATAAATTGCGCCCTGTGGTGGGAACGCAAGATTGTGAGAATTATAGCAAGCGGGTAATGGGGTGTCAATATTTATGATAAAAATCTAAATAATATTGACTATCGTGATTTTGCTATGATATACTTCCCTTATAAAGCATCTAAAAATTCAGGCTCCCTTCCCTTTAACCCTGGTAGCCCCAGAATCATCGAACGAAAATGTGTACCTGCTCAGGCTTTTGTTCGGGATAATCTCTACCCTGACTGAGTAGTGACGAAAATGGTTCTCTTTGAGAACTTCCCATTTCAGACAAAGAAGTTGTCAAACAGTCCAGTTATATCTTTAAGGCTCTACCGTTTTTGGTGTGAAGTGTTCGAAATTTTGAAGGTGGTGGGGGCTGTACAGCCCCCACCACCTTCAAAATTTCGATTTCTTTCACAGTATTCCGGGTAGAACCATCTTTAATAAGTTGCACACAACATGACCAGTACAAAAGACAAAATTATCCAGGTGATTCTCAAAAAGCAAAAGGTCACGATCAACGATCTTGCCGACATTGTTGGAATCAACCCTATCTCTGTTCGCCATCATATCCTGAAACTAGAAGGTGAGGGGGTAGTTGACTCCGCGGAAGAACGACACGGGGTAGGCCGCCCACGCCGGGTGTATTTCCTGACCGAAACCGGACAGGAGCAGTTCCCCACGCGTTATCTCCGCCTGACCAATCGCCTGTTAACCCACGTCAAGGAAAATTTCCCTGCTGACATCGTTGGGCAATTGTTTTCCCAGATGGGAGAAGATATGGCTGACGACATCGTTGCCACACAGGATGTGGGTAGTCTGACCATCGAAGATCGGCTTGATTTGTTGAAAGATGTGCTCAAAAGTGAAGGGTTTAGCGTCGAATGGATCAAAACCCCAGATGCCTATCATATTCGAGAGTTAAATTGTCCCTATTTTCATATCGGGCAAAACCATCCCGAAGTGTGCGAAGTGGATCAAACCCTCATTTCAAAGATGCTTGCCGTTTCCGCCACGAAAATTCAATGCCTGCTTAACGGCGATAATTATTGCACGTATGTTGTCCCCTTTATTGCTGTCAACGAGATGCAGATCAACCCCGTTTAGTCTGCCTTATATCCTTTTTTCGGAGTACTTATGACGACCCCTGAACCTCAAACAAAAAATATCGTCGTTTGGGAATTGGAAAGCACCCATCCCGAACTTGTAGACCCGCTCAAAGCTTCTTTGCGTGAAGTCGTTGATCCTGAAATTGGCCTGGAAATTATTCAACTCGGGTTGGTGAGGGATGCGGCCATCGACGACCAAAAAGCGACCATCACCATGATCCTCACCACCCCCTTCTGCCCCTATGGCCCGGCCATGCTTGAAATGACCCGCCAGAAAGCCGAAAAAGCATTAGCCATGCCCACCACGATCAAAATGGGGGTAGAAATGTGGGATTTTTCCTATATGGAAGACGGCACAGGGAATGATTGGGGTTTGTATTACTAAAGAATTTCCGTATTAATTAACTCGAGTGTTGTATTTTGAATCATAAAGACAAACCGGCAGGAGCGTGAGCCACCTGCTTGGAGAAAAGGAAATCGAAAACGACCTTCACATCTATTCCATTTTGGATCATTTTGTGAG
>WBZL01001767.1_pt1 | contig 21957 bp, 11 predicted proteins | sample 5204291 | NCBI WGS metagenome assembly WBZL01 (sample SAMN12344345, study PRJNA552823) | activated sludge metagenome | biome: Activated sludge suspended growth; feature: Nitrification reactor; material: Wastewater; isolation source: activated sludge from nitrification reactor of wastewater...
GACACCGCCCGTCGCCGATGACAATTGCGCCATCGCTTCATTCGTCTCAACCCACAACCCGGGCGACAGCTTCAATACGGGCTCAACCCCGGTTGCCTACACCGCCACCGACGGCGCGGGATTGACGGCTGTTTGCCAATTCAATGTCAGCGTGTCCGAGAACCAGGAGCCCGTCCACCTGACGGCGGACATTTGCGAGGGAGAAACCTATACCCTTGGGAATACGACCTTCAGCGCAGCGGGACAATACGAGATCGTCCTGACTTCCGCCACTGGCTGCGACAGCGTCATCAGTTTGACTTTGACCGTCTTACCGCAGTTGTTTTCCAGCCGGACGGCAGAGCTTTGTCAGGGAGAAAGCTTTTTTGCCGGGGGCGCACTCCAAACCCAGGCCGGCATTTACCTGGATACCCTGACCGCTTCCGCAGGGTGCGACAGCATTGTTCAAACCGAATTGATCATTCATCCAAATCCAAATGTTCAGATCATGGGGCCTTCTACCCTTTGCATCGGATTCAGCGCTTTGCTGAGTGCGGGCGCTTTTCAACATTACCTCTGGTCGCCGGGCGGGCAGATCACCCCGGAGATCACCGTAACGTCGGGCGGGGTTTATGGTGTGACGGTCGCGGACGCCTACGGCTGTACCGGAACCGACGAGATCGCCATAACCGAAACTTTGTGCAACACGGTCACCGCCGGGTTTACGGTCAGCCAGGACACAGCCTGTGCGTGGCACTTGGTGCAGTTTGCCGACCAATCTTCCCCCAATGCCGTTTCCTGGTTCTGGGATTTCGGCAACGGCAGTTTCAGTCACGAGAAAAATCCCTACACGGTATATCCCTTCCCGGGCGTCTACACCGTCCGGTTGGCGGCAGGCGACGGGATCTCCACGGATACCTCCGAAATGCAGATATTCGTCTATCCGAAGATCAAAGCGGGTTTCACGGCCTTTACGCCGGATGAATGCCACCCCAAATCCAAGGTGTTCCAGGACCATTCCACGGGTACATTCGGAACCGCCTCCTGGCACTGGAATTTCGGCGACGGCGCTTACGGGAACGGGACTATTGCTGCCCACACCTATACCAACTACGATACGGTTAATGTAAGCTACGCGGTTACCGATCTTTACGGATGTACCGACAGCCTCAATAAGGACGTGATCATTGTCAACCAGGGGCCCGCTTCACCGCCGGTCCATATTTGCAGGGCCCTCTGCACAGGGGACAGCCTCGCGGTGGGCGGTACGGTTTTCAACAGCGCCAACCCCACGGGCGCCGTAACCCTGACCAACGCGGCGGGGTGCGACAGCACCGTAACCGTTGAGCTGACCTTCATTCCTTTGGAAAGCTTTTCCCTCGGCGCTGACAAATCCATCTGTGAAAATGACCCCGTAACGCTGAATGCAGGTCCGGGAACAGGCTATCTCTGGACTACCGGCGCAACCACCCGGGAGATCTCCGCAGCACAGCCGGGCGAATACCAGGTCACCGTTACCAACGATACCGGATGCCCGAAGGTGGGATTTATCCAGGTGGGGCAGGATCAGATTCCCGGCGAAATCCCGGACGCCGGCGCCGATATCCAGGTTTGTGAAACGACCTCGATTGTAGCGCTGAACGCACTTCAACCCCAGCAGGCAACCGGCACGTGGAGCACCCCGGGCATGGCGGCCATCAACAATACCGCCAACCCGGCAACCACGGTCTCCAACCTGACGGCCGGTCTGAACACTTTTATCTGGACACTCAGCGCCGGGGCTTGCCAGGATTATGCAGCGGATACCGTACTGGTGGAAGTAATTCCGAAAGCAACCGAAACTGCCGATGCCGGCGACGACCAGTCCTTTTGCAATACGGTCACCGATGTGCGCCTCCAGGCGGGTAACCCGGTCCAACCCGGACTGACCGGCACATGGACCCAACCCGGTTCGCAGGCCGATCTCGGGATTATGATCGAGGATCCGGCCAATCCCGGCACAAGGGTCAGCGGGCTTTCGCCGAATAACACTTACCTGTTCACCTGGACGCTGACCAACGGCGCTTGCGGCCCGGTTTCGGCCGATAATGTGCTCGTCAGCACTTATGCCGGTCAATTGCCGCCGGCCGATGCCGGAGATGACATCAACCTGTGCAGCGATTCCGAAGCCCAACTGACGGGCAATCAGCCGGCCGGCACTTTGGGCGAGTGGGCTTCGGTCGGCAATCCGTCCGTTTTCATCGGATCTCCAAACAGCGCCGCTACGCCGGTCGGCGACCTGGCGCCCGGAGTCAACGCCTTTGCCTGGACCCTTTCCTCGTCCGATTGTCCGGCCTATTCTTCGGACACCGTGCTGGTTTTCCAAAGTCAGGGGCTTCAGGCGCAGCCCGACGTATATTTCAACCTCGGCCAACCCCTGGTCAACCTCGACTTCCTGGCCAACGACGAGATCCCCGACCGGAAAGGAGTGGTCTTCCGCTTCCTGTCCACCCCGCAATACGGCAGCCTCCACGCCAACGCCGGCGGTACCTATGATTTCACTTTCGGCCAGGACACCTCCCGGAATATCGACTTCGCCTACGAGATCTGCCTCAGGGATTGCCCGGAAGTCTGTTCGGAATCCAACGTTGTTATCCTTTCCAGTTCGCCCATACCGGTACCAGCCATCCAGAAACCGGCCAACGTCATGACCCCGAACGGCGACGGAAAAGGCGAAATGCTTTCCATCCCGAACTATACCGAAATCCCCCCGCCCATCGACCTGACCGTGGTCAACCGATGGGGCGATGTCGTCTACCGGATCAAAAACTACCAAAATGACTGGGACGGCCGCAACCAGAACGGAAAACCCCTGCCTGAGGGTACTTACTACTTCCTCATCAAAGGCGGCGGCAGCGAGGTGAGCGGCCCCGTGACGATCCTGAGGTAAAGCTACAGTCACCGGGCCACAAAGCCCATGGCGAAGTTGCCGGACAGTACAACAACAAACCCGCCTACGCCGAGGCTATGGCCACCGGGCGACGAAGCCTATGGCGAAGTTGCCGGGCGGAGCAACAACAAACCCGCCTACGCCGAGGCTATGGCGGGCGGAGCAACAATAAACAACAATAAACAATCATAAACAACAATAAACAACAATAATGAAAACCCTCCCAATAACAGCCCTTTTCCTATGTTACGCCATCGCAGGCAGGGCCCAGCAATTGCCGTTGTTCACCCAATACACCGAGATCCAGACCTATCTCAACCCGGGAAATATTCCGGTGGATTACCTGCAATACGACATGGACCAGTCGCTGGGACTAACGTACCGGCTGCAATGGCTGGGCGTGGATGATGCGCCGAAAACCGGTCTGTTGCGGTATGAACACGTCCGGGAGGATCAGAACCTGACCACTTTCGGCGGCATGCTCCTCAATGACCGGGTAGGACCGTCAACCGTAACGGGCATCTACGGGAAGTACGCCTATCAGATCCGGCCTACGGGCAGCGGCAACCTCATTATCGGGATCGGATTAACAGCGGGATTGCTCCAATACCGGCTCGACGGGCGGGAACTGGAATTCGAACCCGGCGACCGGTTGCAGGATATGCGGCAAACGAGCTGGTTGCCCGATTTCGGGTTCGGCGCTACCCTGACCAGCTATCCGGAAACCGGAACCAAATACTATATCGGCATAGCCGTCCCGCAGACCTTCGGGCTCAGCGCCCGCTTCCAGACCGGGTCGGACGGGGAGATCTCCATCAAACGATCATTTCACTTCTTCGGCAATGCAGGGGCCATTTTTGCCGTCGGGCAGCAGGGATTCCTCGAACCTTCCGTTTGGGTAAAATACGCCCACAATGCCCCGGTGAACATCGATTTCAACCTTCGGCAAAAATTCGTCAACAACTTCTGGATGGGGCTGGGTTACTCAACGTCCAACAACATACACCTGGAAACCGGCATGATCCTCAACGCTCTCCTGGGCCTGAAGGATGCCGTACTGCGCATCGGTTACGGATTCGATTACAGCCTGGCGCCCTACGGCAGCACGTTAGGGACCACCCACGAGATCAACATCGGTTATGCCTGGAGCAAATAAGCAAACCCTATTGATCCCAACTGAACCGATAACTGCCCGATCCGCAAGGTCAGATTGGCAGCCAGGGCGCTCAGAATCCGGGGGGGTGATATTGAGGAATTGAGGAATTGAGGAATTGAGGAATCGAGGGATCGAGGGATTTTTTTTGATTACAGGCTTCAATTTTCACTACCAAAAACAAGCGCCAGGTGTTCTTCATCCGGCTTCCGGCCGGCTGTCCGTTTGCTAACCAGGATATACACGACCAGGGAAAGCAAAAAAGCCGGGAAGATCTCGTGGACCTGCTCCATTCCCGCCACGGAAAAACGGATGCCGAAGCGCCAGATCAGGTTGACCGCAACCCCCGCAACCATAGAGGAAATAGCGCCGAGGTCCGTTCCCCAACGGAAATAGAGCCCGCCGAAAATGGTTGGGAAAAAACTGGCGGCAAAGACCGAACCGGCAAAAGAAGACATTTCCACGACGCCCGCAGGCGGATACAGGGTGAAAAGAAATACGATAACGCAATACAACACCATACTGACCTTCGTCCGGTTGACCATCGCCTTGTCGGTCATCGGTTTCCAGACATGCCAGATATCCCGGACAATGGACGTACCCGCAATCAGGGTTACCGAGGCCAATGAAGACATTCCGGCGGCAAATAATCCCATCATGCAGATCCCGCTGACCCATGGGTTGTTCAATTTCGCAAACATCACGCCCACTACTTCGTCCGTATGTCCGATCAGATAAGCGGCCTCTTCCTGGCCGACCATGCCGTGAACAAACGCCCCTACGCACATCACGCAGATCAGGGAAACCCCCAAAAACACCGGCGTCCAGATCATGGCAAACCGCATGCTGGCCTTGTCCCTGATGGAATAAAAGCGGATGATCAGCTTGGGATCCGAGATCTGTTTCATCCCGATGGAAAATCCGATGGCAAAGATATAGAACAGCGTCGCCAGACTGCCCATGACCAGCATCCCGTCCCCAATGGGGCTCCCTCCCTTGTCCGGGTGTTGAAGATCAGCCAGCCGCACCATCATTTCGTCCCATCCGCCGACATAGGCAAAAGGCGCCCATAACATCACTACCGCCACGCCGAACATGAGGATTCCTTGAACCGCATCCGTCCACATTACCCCGTACATGCCCCCGGCAATGGTATAGGCACAGGTAAAAAAGATCAGAATAAACGCGCCGGCGCCGTAATCCAGATCGAGAACGGAATGGAGCAGGTGGGCACACCCTTTTGCAATACCGGTCATATACCAAAGGGTGGCAAACAGGATAATGGCTGAAGACAATACCCGGATCCCGCTGGAAAAGTTGCTGCGGTAGCGCAAATGGAAATAATCCGGCACCGTCAGGGATTGCAGCCTTATGGATTGCCGGCGCATTCGGGGGGCCATCAATTGCCAGGAAATGATGCAAAATACCACCCAGATCAACGCGACATAAGCCCAGGACAAGCCGAACCTGAACGATTCTCCGGCCTGCCCGATATAGGTACTCGTGCTGATGAAGGTGGAAAAGAAGGCCAGCGAAACCACCCATCCGGGGATCTTTCGTTCCGCCAGGTAGTATTCCTTCACCCCTTTGGAGGCTCTTTTCCGGAACACCCAACCGATATAGATGATCACACCGACGTAAAGGGCGATGAACAGGAGCGTAATCCCGTGCTGTTGCAAATAGGACATGCAGTTTCAGTTGTCAGTAGCGATGGAAGATTTTCCGTCGTACATATCGTCACATAAATTTATTCCTCCTGTTTTCCATCCCGCCGGCGCAGGGCCAGCCAGGTATTCAGCCCCAACAGGACAAACATGAACCAGAAAGGGAAAACGATCCAGAAGTTCATCTCTTCACGATTTGGTGCCGGGCAATATATCCCGGAACAGCTTTTTCACTTCGCCTTTGACCACTTTCCCCATCGCATTCCGGGGCAGGTCGTCAGGCAGGGTAAATCTGCGCGGCAACCGATAAGCCGGCAGCTGTTCACGCAGCCAGTCCTTCAGGTTATCCAGATCAAAACCCGGTACAACAACGATCGCTGCCGCAACAACCTCTCCCCATTCCTCATCGGGTAATCCCGTTACGGCGCAGTCCCTCACCCCGGGGTATTGACGCAGAACCTCCTCGATTTCGAGCGCGGAGATCTTGTATCCGCCGGATTTGATGATATCCACCGAATTGCGTCCGAGGATCTTGTAGTATCCGTCTTCCAGAACGGCCACATCCCCGGTCCGGAACCAGCCGTCAGCCGTAAAGGATTCCCTGGTGGCATCCGGTTTATGCCAGTATTCCAGAAAAACGTTTCCGCCTTTCACCTGGATCTCCCCGGGTTGATCTGTCCCGACCGGTTGATCTTTTTCATCTGCCAGCCGGATGTCCACACCGGGCAGCGGCATGCCGACAAAACCGGGGCGCCTTTCGCCATGGTAAGGATTACTGATCGCCATGCCGATCTCCGTCATGCCGTATCGTTCCAGCAGGGTATGGCCGCTGATTTTTTTCCATTTTTCGAGAACGGAAACCGGGAGCGCCGCCGACCCGGAGACCATCAGTCTGAAATTCCGCAGGCATGCGCTGATGTTTTTCTGTCGTTGCACGGATTGTACCTCCCACCAGGCGATCAGCTTGAAATAAATCGTGGGTACGGCCATGAAAACATTGATCCTGCCGGCCTCAAACGCCTCAAAGACGGCTTCCGGTGAAAAAGCAGGCAAAAATTCAACGCAGGCTCCGGCCCACAAGGCGCAACTCACTACATTGATGATCCCGTGGACATGGTGCAGCGGCAACACGCAGAGAATCCGATCCCGTTCCGTCCATTCCCAGGCGTCAATAAGCGCAGCGATCTGGTTTTCCAGGTTTCCGTGCGTCGTTACCACCCCTTTGGGCAGATTGGTCGTCCCGCTGGTGTACAGGATCATGGCCCGCCTTTCCGGTCCGATTTCAGGGAGGGATCCCGGGATTTGCCCTTCTTCTTCAAGCGATATCCGTCGCAACCCGCGTTCGGCGATCACGGGCGCCAACTGATCGGCATAGGCTCCGGAAGCAACCAGGATCTCCGCTCCCGTATCTTCAAGGGTATAGCGCAAGGCGGGCAAGGGGTGGGTCGTACACAGCGGCACCGCAATACCGCCTGCCAGCCAGATCCCCCATTGGATCCGCACATAATCAAACCCGGGATCTGCCATAAACGCAACCCGGGCTTCCCCCAGATCAGGCCGCCCTTCGAGCAGGCAGCCGGCAAATCGAACCGACTGGTCCAACAATTCACCGTAGGTGTATGCCCGGTTGCCGGCTATGATCGCCGTTTTATCGGCTGTCTGTCTTGTATTTTTGATCAACTCCATAGGATGATCATCCAAATGGTTACCAGCTGAACCGGTAGGTACCCGATCCGGCTTCCATTTCAAGAACCCCGTCCTTCACGCCGGTCACTTTCAGACCCGATACTTTATTCAGCGGCAGGTCGCTTTCCGTCACGCTCCCTTCTGCCGTTACCGGCAACAGGATCCTGGCGGTGGTATTGGCCGGAATGTTGACGTCGAGCAGGGTTTTGCCGCCCTCCAGCCTCCAGGCTGAGCCGACGGCGCCGTAATAGGTTTTGAGCTCGGCTGCCGCCTGGGTGAGGCCGCCGCCGATATGGGGTTCTATCCGGATATGTTTGTACCCGGGCCCGTCCTCGTAGGTATCGATGCCCGCAATGGCGCGGTACATCCAGTCGCCGATGGCGCCGTAGGCGTAGTGGTTGTAGGAATTCATGCCGGGAGTCTGGAATGTGCCGTCGGGCTTGATCCCGTCCCAGCGCTCCCAAATGGTGGTGGCGCCCATTTTCACGGGATAAAGCCACGAAGGATAGGTGTCCTGCATCAGCAGGGCATAGGCCACGTCGGCATGTCCGAACCGGGTGAGGACATGGCAAAGGTAGGGCGTCCCCAGGAAGCCGGTGGTCAGGTGGTTGTTGTAGGCCTTGATGTTATCGACGAGCCTTTGGGCCGTTTCCGCCCGCAGGTTTTCCGGCAACATATCGAAATTGAGGGCCAGCACATAAGCCGTCTGGGTACTCGAAAGCAGCCTGCCGTTCGGGGTCACGTATTCTTTCAGGAAGGCGTCCTTGATCCGCTTCAGCAGGGCGCCGTACCGGGTTTCTTCCGCTTTTTTGCCGAGCACCCGGGCCGCATTGACCAGCAGCTGGGTGGAATGGGCATAGAAACACTGGGCGATCAGGTATTTGTCGGTCACAGCCGAGCGGCCGTCGTTGTCGTCAAACGGCCGGTAGAAGAGCCAGTCGCCGAAATGGAACCCCTTGTTCCACAGGTCGTCCGTGCTGTTGGCGGACATGAAATCCACCCATTTTTTCATGCTGTCAAACTGGTTTTCCAGGATCTTCTTGTCCCCGTAAGCCAGGTACATGTTCCAGGGGATGATGGTAGCGGCATCGGCCCAGCCGGCAGAGGCCACGGCGCCCTGGCCCAGTACGTTGGGGATCACGAACGGCACGGCGCCGTTATCCAGCTGGTCGGCGGCGACGTCCTTGAGCCATTTGGCAAAGAAATTATGGACCTGCATATTGAAGGTGGCCGTACGGGAGAAGGCCTGTGCGTCGCCCGTCCAGCCCAGTCGCTCGTCGCGTTGCGGGCAATCGGTAGGCACATCCAGGAAATTGCCGCGCTGCCCCCACTGGATGTTGTGCTGCAGCTGGTTGAGCAGGGCGTGGTTGGAGCGAAAACTGCCGGTCGGTTCCATGTCCGAATACAGGGCGACGGCGGTGAAATGCTCGGGTTTCAATTCACCCGGAAAGCCTTCGACCTTGATGTACCGGAAGCCCTGGAAGGTGAAATGCGGTTCAAAGAATTCTTCCCCGCCCCCTTTGAGGATGTAGTTGTCCTGCTGTTTGGCGGCGCGGAGGTTTTCGGTATAGAAATTGCCGTCCTTATCCAGCACTTCGGCGTGGTAGATCGATAACTTATCCCCCGCTTTGCCGGTAATGCGCAACTGGACCCATCCGACCAGGTTCTGGCCGAAATCGATCACATGGTCGCCTTCCGGGGTTACGGTGACGGCTACCGGTTTGAAGGTCTCGTGTTTCCGGACGGGCTCGTTCTCAGTAGCCACCAGCGCAGATACATCTTTACCTGCGGTCTTCACCCCCGACCAGCCGGAATCGTCATAACCGGCCGCATCCCAGCCGGTCTTTTCTTTGCGGGCGTCGATCGTTTCACCGTTGTAGATCTCGGACAGCTGAACGGCGCCGGTGGAGGATTTCCAGGTCCCGTCCGAAACGATGGACTCGGCAGAGCCGTCGGCGTATTGGATATCCAGCTGGAGCAACAAGGCGATATCCTTGCCGTAAAAATTCCGCTGGCCGGAGAAGCCGATATAGCCCCGGTACCAGCCGTTGCCCAATAGCGCGCCGACGGCATTGGCGCCCTGCACCAGCATCGGCGTGACATCATAGGCCTGGTATTGCAGGCGGTTGTTGTAGCTCGTCCAGCCCGGCGTCAGGCAGGCGTCACCCACCTTTTTGCCGTTGATGCGGGCTTCGTACATGCCGTGCGCCGTGACATAAGCGGTAGCCCGGCTGATCTTTTTGCGGACACTGAAGGCCTTCCTGAAATACGGGCTCGCCTGGTTGATGGTATCTTCCTGATAACCGGGGCCGATCCAGGTCGCCTTCCAGCCCGCCGGGCCCATCAGGCCGGTCTGCCAGTAAGCGGGCGCGCTCCATGCAGAGGTATTTCCAAGATTATCCCAGACCCGCACCTGCCAGTAATAACGCTTTCCGGGCTGTAGGGCCGGTCCGCCGTAGGGGGTCATCACGGATTGAGCGGAGGCCGTTTTCCCGGGGGACCAGGTGAGCTTTTTCCCCTTTTGAAGGTTATCCGCATCTTCGGCCACCCTGACCTCATAGGCCGTTTGCAGCACGCCCCTCGATTCGGTTTTCAATTGCCAGGTCAGGCGCGGAACCGCTTCATCCAGTCCGATCGGATTGATTTTATTTTCCGTCATCAGGTTGGAAACCGATAATTGCGCCGTTGCAGCGAGGGTATACAGGAGGCAGGCCCCCGTCAGGATGGAAAGGGAGAGTCTTGTCATTTTGTTGGTTTTGTCGTAAAAGTAAGGATTTATGGCATAAATGAACCCCAATGAGGTTCAGGTTAGCCCATTAATCCACCGCCCCAAGATACACCGGCCGCTCAACTGCGTCCAGGTCCGCCAGCCACGGGATCAGAGCAGCCGGAAAAAAGCGGGCTTCCTGCAATCTTTCCAGCGGCAGCCAGTCAATCCCGATCTGGTTTTGATCGGCGCCCGGGCCCATCGCCGGTTGATGGCCGGGCAGCAACCGGCAGCGAAAAAAATGATCGATCTGGTGGAACGCTTCGATCCCTTCGCAATTTTTCAACCGGGTATTGATGTACTCCCGGACGAACAGCATTTCGCCGGCCTCAACCGCGCAGTTGATCTCTTCCCGGCATTCCCGGACCACGGCTTCGCGCAGGGTCTCCTCTTTGTCCTGGCCGCCGCCCGGCAAGGCGTAATGGATCCCTTTTTCATTTTCGTAAACATTGACCAGCAAGCGGCCTTCGTGGATGATGATGGCTTTTGCAGCAGAACGAATCGACATGTCGGATTGGATTTGAATAGGGGATAACGCCGGCCTCCCCCGAAAAGTTCCTTCCGTTCAGCGGTTTTGCAAACAGGGAAAAAAATAACGCTCCTCCCCGCAAAACGGGAGAGGAGCGCTGAGATAGTTTGAAAACTGCTAGTTCTTTATTACTTCACAATGGTAATATCACCTCTGTAGATCACACCCTCTGCAATGTTGAGGCGGAGGATGTAATAGTAGGTTCCCTGGGGCAATTCCTGACCGCTTTCGCCTACGCCGTCCCAATCGTTGTGGTAGGGTTTGGCCTGGTACACGATATCGCCCCAGCGGTTGAAGACGATCAGCTCGTTATCCGGAAACTGGTCCGGCGTACTCGTGATCAGGTCGTCAAAGACAAAGAAATCGTTGAGACCGTCGCCGTTGGGCGTGATCGTGTTCGGTGTTTCCGGCACGTAGCCGTCATTGTTGATGCTGATGGTCACTTTGGCCGTTGCGCAAAGGTCGGGACAATCCAGGTTGCAGATCTCGTAATTGAGGATCACCTGGCCCGACGCGCCCCTCGGAACGCTGAAGAACAACTGACCGTTCTTTAAACTGTCAACAACGCCGATCTCGGGTTGGTTCAATAGGGTCACTTCCCATTGACCGGCATTGGTCAATACGTCGTTGACCACCAGGTTGACGGCGCCCGTGCGCTTGTCGGCCGGAATGGTCAGGATATCGTCAAATGCGGCCGGCGCTTCCTCTACGACGACGCTGACCTCATCGCTGCTGTAATCGGGGCAACCCGGCGCGGAGAGGGTCCAGACGAACTTGTTGTCGCCGCCTTCCAGGTCGCTGGCGTCGGTTTCATTGGCCGATGCGGAACCCAGCGTCGCTGATCCCGAAGTCGTCCAGGCGCCGGTCGTCCCGGTCGGCAGGTTGGCCGACAACAGGGCCATATCGCCGCAGATGGACTGATCCGCGCCCGCGTTGGCGGCCGGCGGCAACAGGAGGTTCACAACAACCGTATCGCTGTCCACGCAGCCGTTGGCCGTATTCGAAATCGTCAGCAGGTAAGTGCCCGCCGCGCTGATGGTCGGCGTCAGGGTATTGGCCGGGGTCGGGTTGGCAGCGCCGTTCAGGCCTGTCCACAGTATGGTGAACTGGCTGGTGGACTGCGATCCGTCGAGGGTGCCGGTCTGGCCGCAGTTGAGGTCAACATCGGCGCCGGCATTGGCAACCGGCGTATCCTGATCGGCTGCAACGACGACCTGCTGGGTGGCTTCGCAGCCGTTGTCCGCGCGTTTGACGGTCAGGGTATAGGTGCCGGCCGCACTGACGGACACGTTCAGGCTGCCCGTCGCCGGGGTGATCGTACCGCCGTCAGCCGTAGTCCACACAATCGAGCTGAAATCAGCCGTGTTGCCCGTTCCGGACGCGTCGATGGACACGGTTGAACTGCTGCATTTGAAGGATTCCGGTGTAACGAACTGGATCACAGGCGGATCCTGCAGGTCTTCTACGGTAACGGTATCCCTGGATTGGCAACCGGTCAGGTTATTGACGACCAGAATCTCGTATTTCCCGCCTGTAGTAATGGTCGTTTGCGCCGTATTGTTCGGGGTCGGCGTACCGCCGTCCAGGCCGGTCCAGGTAATGGCCAGGTCTGTACCTGCGGTGGTAATGGTCGGGTTCAAGGCAACCTGGCCGTTGGCGCAGTCAATCGCGTCCACTGTGCCGAAGGTAACCTCGGGCGCTTCGTTGTTCGCCTTCACCTCGATCTGGTCCGTTGCCGTACACCCGTTATTGGGGTCCGTAACCGTGAGGGTGTAAATGCCCGGGGCGGTCACGTCGACCATCGGCTGGGTATTGCCCGGCGCCCCGACATCCGACCATTCTACGGTCACACCTGCCGTCGAAGCGGAGGCATCCAGCGTTACGGTCGGTGCAAGACAGGTCAGGTCGACTGATGCCGGGCCCGCTTCAGCGATCGGCGGCGTCTTATTCTCATCCACGATCAGTTCGGCGGTACCCGAACACTCATTGGCGGGGTTGGTGACCGTCAGGGTATAGGTGCCTGCCATGTCGGCTGTGATGCTCAATTGGTCGGCAGCGCCCACGATATGGCCGCCGTTGGAGGCCGTCCAGAGGATGGTGAACTCCGGCGCCAGGTTGGAAACCGCAGCGGACTCGGTAACGGTGGTGCTGTCGCAGGTTAGGGTACGGGCCGTGATGGCCAGGCTGACGTCCGGCAGGTTAGCCGGTGCATCCACCATAACGCTGTCGATTTTGAAGCAGCCGTTCACCTGGTCGGTGACCTTCAGGAAATATTTCCCTGCCGAAGAAACCGTAGTTTCCAGGGCCGTTCCGACGACCATGCCGTCTTCGTCCGTCCATTCATAATCAAAAGCGCCTTCGGAAGACCCCGCACCGCTGAGCGAGGCTGTACCTTGGGTACAGGTCAGGGTAGCTGCTTCCCCCGCTTCAGCGTTGGGGGTATCCATATTCTCACCGACCGTGAGCGTCATTTCCGTCGTACAGCTATTGTCCACGTTGGTAACGGCAACGGTGTAATCCCCCGCGGACAACGCGACCGGCGTAAGGCTCATTTCCGTTCCGGGTTGCAGCGAGCCGCCGTTGGCAGCCGTCCAGTTGACCGTGAAGCTGGTAACCTCGGGTGCGACCGTGGCGGATAACCCGACCTCGCTGAGGATGCAGGTGATGTCATCCGCCTCCGCCAGGTTTACTTCCGGATAGTCTGCGTTGGGGTTGGCGTACACCGTATCCATCGCCATGCAATTGGAAGTCTGCTCGGTCACGATCAGGTAGTATTCACCCAGCGTGTTCGTAGAGAAGGAGGTGCCGTTGCCGACGAGGTTGTTCTGGTTGTCGTACCATTCGTAGGTGACGTTCAGGCCGTCGTTGTTGAAGACGTCGGCCTCAAAGTCAGCCGGCGTACCGATGCAGTCCAGCAATTTCTCACTTTCCACCGCCTGGGCGGAGGGTATGATCCTGACGTCGTCAATGACCACCGTATCGAGGGCGATGCATTGGGTGACGGTATATTTGACCTGGAGCTGGTACATGCCCGGCTCGGTTACATTCGGGGTCAGCGTAGTTTCTTCGCCCGGCACAATAGCGCCCGACCCGATCGGCGTCCAGAGGTAGCTGACGGGTTGGTCGTTGGAGCCCGAGCCGGTCAATTGCACCGTCTCGCTCTGGCAGGTGAAGTCCTGATCCGTACCGGCATCGGCATCGGGCAGTACCGGCGGCGTCACCATGATGGTATCCGCTACCGTACACCCGGTTGAATCGCGGGTGACTTCCAGGATGTGGGGACCGGTCGTTACGGCCACCACGTTTTTGGTGCCTTGTCCAAGCGCGATTTTCTGATTGTTGGCAATATAATACCATTGGTAGGAGTGCGTCGCCTCATCCGATCCGCTGCCGTTCAGCAGTACGGTCGGCGGGTTGCAGCCCAACACCTCATCCATGCCGTCGTTGGCCAGCGCTACGGGAAGGTCGGTTGTGACCGGCACTTCCACGCTGAACTCGTCGATCAGCACCGGATTGCTGGTGTCGAACAACCGGAAATTGACCGTTCCCGGGCAGAGGTTCTGCGCCATGAGCGGGGTGAAGATCTGCGGCTGGGTCAACCAGGTGGTGCCGACGAAGCCATCTCCGCCGGAGACGACCAGTTCTACCTTCGCATCGCAGGCGTCGGGGCAGGAAGCAGGGGTAATGATCACATCTTCGATGATGAACTTATCGTTGATGCAGATCTCGCCGTTGTCGGCGATCAGGCTGCCCTGGCCGTTGGCTGTTTGCACGGTAGCTGCCGGGGTCTCATTCACCGCGACCGGGTAACAATCCTTGACCGGCCCGATGAGTTTGAAACAGAGTTCCAGGACCGTAGTGGAATCCGGGATAGCCGTCGGAGAGCCGCCGTTCCAGTTGACCGTCAGCAGGCCGACCGGCGTATTGTCCGTGATGTTGGCGGCGGTAAGCCCCGGCCAGGCGCCGGTATTGTTGTAGTTGATAAATTCCAGCGAACTGGGATCCCAGTTGATGCTGAAATTGGTGGAGACGATGTTGTCAAACGAAGCCACTTTGATCGGAATGCAGACCGTATCCTGGCGATCCCCTTCGATCTCCGGAATGATGACGCCGTAGCCTTCGGGGAAAAGGGTGCAGACCTCTCCATTGCTGGAGATGATGCCGATGTTCTCGCCGTTGGAACCTGCGCTGATGGCTTCCGTGATCAACGGGAAATCGACGATGAGGAAGTCGTCGCAGGTTTGGGGTGGCCCGACCGGCTGGAGACAGACCCTGAAAATGACCTGATCATCCGGTAGGGTAACGGGGGTTCCACCCGGTGCATCCCAATCAAAGAAAAGCGATCCGCTGCCGGAACCGCCGGTATTGAAATTGGCCAGACTGCCGCCCGGGATGTTGATGTCCCGGATATCGATAAAGTTGAAGTTGGCGATATTGTCCCAGGCCATGGAGAACTGGAAGTTCGTGATCTCTTCAAAATTGGCCACGCTGACGTCCACGCAGGCTTCACCGTTGGGTTCGGCGGCGGCATCCGATACGCTGAGGGCTACGCCCGGCGGCTGTATGATGTTCACCGCGCAGTTGGACGGGTTGATGCCGATGTTGGGGCCGTTGTTCACCCGGGCGATGGCCGGTGTGGTGATGAATATGGGTGCGTCGCCGCCCAGGCCGATCACCTTGAAACAGACGCGGAACAGGGTTGAACCGGGGGTTCGGTTCTGGCCGGCCGAAATTTCATAATCGACCCCCAGGACGCCGTTGGCCGTATTGTCCGTGATGAAGTCGCCCACGCCCCAGGTTGGCGCGACGGGTTGAACGGACACAAATTCGATGAGGTTGGTATTCCAGTTGATCAGACACGAAAGGTCGGTGATGTTCTGGTAGTTATTTCCGACGTTGATGTCAACGCAGAATTCGTCATTGATCTGGACCGGCGCGCCGCAATCGGCTACCAGTTGAAGGCCGGTCGGGGTACAGTCGTTGGCGATGATGCTGCCCGACTGGAACGAGGTCGGTATGCTGAAACCGGCTTCCACTTCGTTGGTGACTTCCACCGGCGTGGGATTGCCCGTGATCTGGATGGCGGTTGCCGATTCGCAGGGGCCTGTTATGAGAAAGCAGGCCTGGAAAAACACCGTCCCGTCGGGTAAGGTAACGGGGGGTTCTCCGGGTATGAAATAATCCCATGAGACGGTCATGACCCCGTTGGGCAGGTTGGGCGGCTGGTTAAAGCCGTACCGTCCGATGCCGTTTCCGGGGATATTGTCGTTGGGAATCACGCTCTGGATCTGGAGGACGTTGGGGTCCCAGTTCAGGGAGAACTGCATGGTGCGCATGGCGTCGAAGCCGCTTACGGCGACGTCTACGCAAACCAGGTCGCCGGCGTTGCCGGTCTCATCCGAAACCTTGACGGTCAGCGGGCGCACATCGACTGCCAGGAGGCCGTTTTGGCTGAAGGCGCCGATGTTGTTGCAGGCCGTATTGACCCTGGTGACATGCGGAGTGATATTGGGATCGAAGCCGATGGAGGTCAGCCCGCCGTAGGCGCCGGTACTCGTAAAGCAGATCTGGAAGATGGTTTGCGGGTTGGCGCCCATCATATCGTCGAGGGTGACGCCGACGGTACCGGACTGGCTGCAGTTCTGCGGGTTGCCGTTGACGAGGTTCGACCAGTTGAGCCGGATCGAGCCGTTGGCGGCGTTCGACAGGTCAAAGTCGCCGGCGTCCAGGTCTTCGAGGACAAACCCCGAGAGCTGGGAAAAGGAGATGATGGCCGGATCCCATTTAATGGTGATGTCCATGGACAAAATATCGGTGAAGTCAATGACTTTCACATCGACGCAGGTTTCACCGGTGGTCGAAACGGCGCCAACAGGAAAAATGATGGTTGGTTGCGCCCAGGCGGTGAGGTGAGCTACCAGGCCGAAAGCCAGGAAAAGCCAGATTTTTTTCATAGAAATGAAAGCTTTGGGAATGGTGGACTGCACTTTCATGGGACTATGGCGAATTTTTTGGATTAACGTTCAAAAGAAAAAGTAAGGTTGATCTCGTGGGTACTGCCGGCAGTGGGCCCGAAAGAACTGAAGGAGTAGTCGAAGCCGTACCCCACCTTGATGATATTGTCCAACCCGGCGTTATCGCCCAGGAAGAAACCGGCGTCGAGGTGGAAGTTACTGCCTGTAGAGACCCCTGCACCCAGCCAAATGCTGCTTGGCGTCTGGTAGCGCAGGTTCAGGTCCGCGTTGATGGGAGCGCCGCCGGCGTACTTCAGCCACATGGAAGTTTCGAGGTAGCTGTCGTTGTCGAAGAACTTATAGTAACCGGCCATGCCGTAGATATGTTGCACCCGTTTGATGAAGAAGTCGCCGTTCTCGTCCTGAAAGGTCAGGTCGAGGCCGAAGACCTGGGGAACGGAAAGCCCCGTGTAGAACATATTGCCGTCGCCGACCGTCTGGTAGTAATACACGCCGAGGCCGACATCGGGGAAAAGCTGGGTTTGATCCTGGCTGCCGACCACGTCGCCCGGATCGCGTAAGGACACCTTGTCGGCATCCACCCGGAACTGCACGAGGCCGCCGGTCAGGGCGAAGGCCAGGCCGCTGTACTCGGGGTCGCCGCCGATGATGCCGCCGATGCGCCCGTAGAGGCCGGTAAAGCCGGTAGGGCCGGTGCGGTCATTGATGAGGTGGCCGCCGGCGAGGAAGGTAACGCCGCTGAATTCAGTGTTGACGTAAGAGCCCCGGAAGGTCTGTGTCCGGGGGCCGCCGCTGAGCCCTACCCATTGGGCCCGGTAAGAAGCCCCGAAGGTCAGGTTGCTTCCTGTGGCGAGGAAGTCGGATTCCATGGCGGCCGGATTGATAAGGGTTGCGTTTTCCCGGTATTGGGTAAACAGGGAAAGCTGTTGAGCTTTCATGCCGAAAGCGGCGAGCACAAGGCAAGGGAGTAAACACCATTTATTCATGGGACGTGTTTTTGAGACCTGCAATTTTAAGTGTGCCAAAAGCTGCATATGCTACAGTTTCAGTTTAATCATAAGGACTTAACGACCAAATGTTGCAGGAAACAACACGACACGTTTGGACGCTGAAAGGCTACACCGGAGGCAAAGCCGCCGGCAGCCCGGTAATACAGCATCCCGGACGTGGTAGGTCGTCTTTTCAACGAATGACTCGTTAATGATTTAGTGCCAAAATACTTCGTGGAATTGGCGCCTTTGAAGCCGTTTTAATCCATCTCCATTTTAATTCAGGCTGTTCATTGAACGCCGTTCAAGGCTACAGGCGCAGTAACCGACAGTTCAAACTGCCGTGTCGGTTGCTTTATTGCATCCGACGGGCCGAAACAACCCTTTGGTGGTTTTTGGGGGTAATTGCAATTTGAACCTGGAGGTTGGAAAATCGGGGCCAAAGTTAGAGCTTTCGTTCGGAAACATGCCCATATTTGCTAAACTAATTTCAAACGGCAACCGACAAAATTAGCAAATGGTCGCTGAACAGGTGAAAATGGGGCGTTTTGAGCGGGAAATGGGAAAAACCTCATTTTTGGATTGATCCGATTTTTGGATTGATTCGATTCTTGGATTGATTCGATTGATTCGATTAGGGCGTGCGTCGGTTGGTCAGGCTGATCGGACCAATTGACCAATCAGCTTATTCGATCCAATGCATGGTCCGGGTTTCCGGAAATAAAATAAAATTCGGAGATTTGTCGGATGACAAGGGAGTGGGGCTTCGACTTCGCTCAGCGCATTGCGTCCGACTTGCTGATTTTGCCCGGTAGTTTAGTTTGGGCGTTTTAACACGAAACTGCAGCATGCTGCGTTTTAAACCCGGGAATAAGAAGAATCAATGTCTGTAAAAGTCAGTCAATTAACCAAGACCTACGGATCGCAGCGGGCTGTCGATGAGATCAGCTTTGAGGCCCGGCCCGGCGAAGTGCTCGGCTTCCTGGGGCCCAACGGCGCCGGAAAGTCTACCACGATGAAGATCATTTCCTGCTTCATCCCGCCGACAGAAGGCGAGGTCAGCGTGTGCGGTTTCGATATCGCAGAAAGTTCGGAAGAAGTGCGCAAGAATATCGGTTACCTGCCGGAGAACAACCCGCTGTATGTGGACATGTACGTCCGGGAATACCTGGGATTCATCGCCGGCTTGCATAAATTGTCCAACGCGGGCCAACGGGTCGGCGAGATGATCGCGCTCACCGGGCTCGAACGCGAACAGCACAAACCCATTCGCGCCTTGTCCAAAGGCTACCGTCAACGGGTGGGGCTGGCCCAGGCATTGCTCCACAACCCGCCGGTGCTCATCCTCGACGAACCCACCTCCGGGCTCGATCCCAACCAGCTGGCCGAGATACGGGCACTGATCAAGGACCTGGGCAAAGAGAAAACCATCATTTTTTCCTCCCATATCATGCAGGAGGTACAGGCCATCTGCGACCGGGTGGTGATCATCAATAAAGGCCGCATTGTGGCCAACGACCCGATCCGCAACCTGACCTCCCGGCTCCAGGGCAGCCAGTCCGTGATGGTGGAATTCACCGGGAAAACGACAGCCGACAAATTGCAGGGGATTCCCGGGGTGATCAAGGCCGTTTCCGTGGGCGGGACCAAATGGCGGCTTGACGCTGCCGGCGACCAGGATGTGAGGCCCTCCGTTTTTAATTTTGCCGTTGAAAACAAGCTCATCCTGCTCGAAATGCGGATGGAAGAGCTGGAAATGGAAGAGGTCTTCCGCTCCCTGACCGCCGAGAAAACAGCTCCTGCAAAGGGCAAAAAAGAGGCTAAGTGATGCGACTGCTTTATTTCATCTGCCTGTCGGTTTTGTGTCTGCAAACCGTGACCGCTCAACCGGACAGCGTCCTTCTGACGGACGATTACCGGTTCAAGGACGGGGTCTATTTCGGCTTTCGCGAACTGTGCGCAGGTCAACCGGAAATCCCTGTTGATCAACTGGAAGGCCGCATCGTCACCAACGCAGAAACGCTGATCACCAAATCGGATTACCTGGCCGTTAAATCGGATACGGGCGTCGTAGCCATCGACCTGGACCGCATCTGGGCGCTTTGCCTCGACGGACTGGTGTACCTGCCCGTCCCCGTGCAGGATCACGCCTTTGCCGCTTTTGCGCAATTGCGGACGGTCGGCAGGCTCGGTTATTTCGAATTCGAAGAAAAGGTGGACCACAAAGTGACGATTACAGCCTATAATCCGCTGACCAAAATGCCTTTCCGGTCGGCCGACCTGTCCAGGCCGAAATGGGAGACCCAAACCCGTGTGCTGGATTTCACCACCGGGAAGATATCGCCTGCCGATGCCGGCAACCTGAAGCGGCTGACCGCGGGCGATGCGGAACTGCAAAAAGTGCTGACCAACAATACCCAGGCCCTTACCCCGGAAGCGGGATACCGGTTGATCGCCGCTTTCAACAAACGAAATGCCTTGTATTTACCCAGATAACCCAACCCAGCAATGTGGAGTATTTATAAAAAAGAGATCAACGCATTTTTCAGTTCCCTCATCGGTTATATCGCCGTCGGGGTTTTCCTGGTGATCCTGGGGTTGGTCATGTTCGTCTTTCCGGATACCAGCCTGCTGAATTACCGGGTCGCCACACTGGAGCAGTTGTTCAATATGGCGCCGCTGATCTTCATGTTCCTGATCCCTGCCGTCACCATGCGGTCGTTCGCCGAGGAAACCCAATCCGGCACCATCGAGTTGCTGGCCACCCGGCCGATTTCCGATACATCGATCGTGATGGGTAAATTCCTGGCCTGCCTGACCCTGGTGGCATTCGCACTGATCCCCACCCTGCTGTACTACACCACCGTTTACCAGTTGGGCATTCCGAAAGGCAATATCGATTCAGGCGCTACGGCCGGCTCGTACCTCGGCCTGTTCCTGCTGGCCGGCATCTTTATTTCCATCGGCCTGCTGGCCTCCTCGCTGACCAGCAACCAGATCGTGGCCTTTATCCTGGCTGCATTGCTCTGTTTCCTGATCCATTACGGCATGTACTATTTCAGCCAGTTACCTGTTTTCTACGGCAAATCCGACGACCTGATCCAATCCTTCGGCATCGACGACCACTACCGCTCCATCAGTCGCGGCGTGGTGGACAGCCGGGATATGATCTATTTCCTGTCGGTAACCGCCCTGTTCATCTACGCGACCGTGGTCTCCCTCGGCCGCCGAAAATGGTAACCCCACTTTAACCTTTACACTTTAACCTTTATCCTTTATCCTTGTCTCCCGTAATTTCCATCGACCTGGGCGGCACCGCCATCAAATACGGCATCCTCGATCCGGCGGGAAATCTGTTGTGGAACCGCCAGGCCCCTACGCCGACCAGTTCAAAAAATGCAGTTATTGAAGCCCTGACTACTTGCATTAGGGAAGCACTGGAAAGGGAGCCGGATGCTGCAGCTGTCGGAATCGGCACCCCCGGACTGGTGGATTCGGAAACCGGCCTGGTCAAGGGCGGCGCATTTCAATTGCCCGAATGGGAAAACCTGCCCTTGGGCGATATCCTGAAAGAAAGGACCGGTTTGCCGGTTTTTGTCGACAATGACGCCAACCTGATGGGACTCGGTGAATTCCGTTTCGGCATGAAGGAACACCTTCGAAACGCCGTTTTCATCACGGTCGGTACCGGCATCGGCGGAGCGATCATCATCAACGGCGAGTTGTACCGGGGGCATTTTTTTGCGGGCACGGAGTTGGGTTGTTTCCCGTTTTCATCCGAAGGCCGGCAGGGGTATTGGGAAGATTTTGCCTCGGCGGCTGCGTTGGTGGATCGCTACAAGCAATTATCCGGAAAAACGGAAGATGAATCCGTGAACGGTAAATATCTATTCAAACAGGCCGCCCTTGGCGATCTGCTCGCCGTCGATTGCATTGGGTACCACACCCAGGTACTGGGTCAAGGGATCGGCGGCTACATCAATGTATTCAATCCTGAAATGGTCATTATCGGCGGCGGACTGTCCGAGTCCGGACCGGCCTATATCGAAGCCGTCCGCACCGAATCCCTGAAATGGGCACTGCCCGATTGCAGCCGCGGCGTCCGGATCGAAGCGGCCGTACTGGGCAACCGCGCGGGTTTGCTGGGGGCGGGGTATTTTGCGCAAACGCAAATGGAGCGGTAAGTATCCGGTAAGCGCCGGGCGGGTGTTTCTTTGCAATTCGAAGACTGAGGGTAGCCGTTGCGAGGCGGAGCCTATGGCGAACGGAGTCGGGGCAGCATCACC
>WBZL01001768.1_pt1 | contig 21946 bp, 24 predicted proteins | sample 5204291 | NCBI WGS metagenome assembly WBZL01 (sample SAMN12344345, study PRJNA552823) | activated sludge metagenome | biome: Activated sludge suspended growth; feature: Nitrification reactor; material: Wastewater; isolation source: activated sludge from nitrification reactor of wastewater...
TCCCGCTCGTAGTCCATCAACGCAAAGTTCGACGCCTCGCCGTGATCGATCTCGCCGTCGAGGATTTCGACCTTGCAGGTGGCGCACAGGCCGTGGCAGCAGGCGTGCGGCAGATAGATGCCCGCCCGCAGGCTCGCGTCGAGCAGGGTCTGCCCCTCCTCGACTTCGATGGTCTGACCCAGCGGTTCGATGGTCAGTTGGTAGCTCATCGATTCCGTCCTGCGCTCAACTACAGCTGCCCTTGATGCCGGTCAGCCCCGGGGTGCGAAAGCGGATCACGTCCTTGTGCTTCAGGCCGTTCTCCGCCAGCGACTTGGCCGGGTCCGGCCGCCAGGGCTTGCCCGACTTGAACCACTCGGCCTTGGCCCAATCGATCTTGCCGCACTCGGGGTGATAGCCAAAGGCCCCCGGGATGACATTCTCCTGGATCGCCGCGAACGGCATACCCGGCGGAAACGGGAAGGCGAACGGCGCGCAGAACATCAGGTGGTCTTCCCAACCGATGTAGAGCAACTGGTTGCCATGGAACTTGTCCAGGCTGTCCGCCGGGGCGAACTCATAGGGTTTCAGTGCAACGACCGGCATGTCGATATCTCCTCGTTGTCCTTAGTTCTTGGTGGCCATTTCGCGCCAGGCGGCGAAATTCTTCTGGTCTTCCGATCCCTCGAAGTCGAGGTTGTCGCGACCGCTGTTGAGGTGGTAGTACTTGAGCACCTCGGGCAGTGGCTCGAAACCGGGCGCGGTTGGATCCGCACCTTCCGGGAAGCAGTTGCCCTGGTAGATCTGGTGCACCGGCAGCCACGCCTGCACGTACTTCTCCGGCTCGTTGTCGAAGATCTCCTTGCAGCCGTCCGAACAGGTGTGGTACTTGTCGCCTTGGTAGTCCGACTCGCGATAGCAGATCTTGGTCGGGTCGCTGGGCTCGGTGAACAGCATCGGGATCTGGCAGACCTGACAGAGCTGCGGCAGCGTGCCGTTGTAGAACCGCTTGCCCTCCTTCGCCTGTTCGGCCCAGTGCTCGAAGCGCGGCCGGTAGTACTTGTCGAAAGTGTTCGGATATTTCTGCGACAGCCAGTCCATTTCGTCGGGCTTGGGCATCCAGGTGTGGAAGTCGGCCGCGGCGCCATACTGGTAAAAGGTGGCCCAGGCCTGGTGGGAGACATGCTCCTTGTCGATGGTGGCCTGGCCGACGCACTTCGGCACCTTGATGCCATAGCGGGCCAGGTCGCCGAACAAGGCGCCGCCGTTCTGCTCGAAGTAAATCTCCCAGGCCTCCTTCCAGCTCATCACGCGCTTGGGCAGCATGTAGTCCATCATCATGCCCACCAAGGTCAGCACGCGGGTACCGCGCCAGGTCCACTTGTCGATCCACTTCTGCACGATGGGCAGGTTGTCCGGATCCTGCTCGAGCATGAACTTGATGCATTCCAGCCCAAGGGTCATGTGCCGCGCCTCGTCCGACTGGGCCGAGAAGCCGAAGGTCATGGCGCCCATGTCGCCGTTGTAGGCCGCCCCGGAGATGAAGGGCACGAACAGCAGGTTGGTCAGCACGTACTCGAAGCTGAAGCCGATGGCGATCATGAATTCGAACGGACCGGCGGTATAGGCGTCGTCGAAGAAGGAGCGCGGCACCGACAAGTACCAGACCCGCTCGATCATGTGCAGGAAATCGTGAAAGCCGTTGTAGTGCTTGTTGTAGTTCGACATCGAGTGGATCTGCGTCTGCGAGTGACGGATCTCGTCGAGCGACTGCATCAGGCAGGCGACCCGCGGACCGACGCCGCGCATCTGCCGGCCGACGTGGGCGAAGCCCCGATGGGCCATGTACTCGAGGGGGGAAATCCCGGTCAGGAACAGTTTCAGCGTGTTGATGTAGCGCGCATCGGTGACGCCGAGATGGCCGTTGTTCTGGGCAAAGGCGTCGATGATCGCGTACAGCTTGCGATCCTTCTCGGCCTGGTACTTCCAGTAGGCATCCATGGTCATGCGGAAGGGGTCTTCCCACTTTTCCCAGTCGTGAATCTTGATGCCCTCGAACTTGTCGTAGGGGAAGACCTTGTCCATCGGCTGGTAGGTGGTTTCCCAGCCCAGACCGCGGGTCATCAGCGAATAGCGCTCTTTGAGACCCAGCTTCTTGTTGACTTTGACGTCCATGTCTTTAGCTCCTCTTGGTCCGGCTGGTCAGTGCTTCCAGCTCAGGTTGAATTCCTCGTCGGTCTCGTCGATGTGACCGGACAGCGTGATCAGGTAGATCTGCATCTCCTGGAGATCGAACGACCGCCCCATCTTCTCCTCGATGGTGGCGCGCTTGATGGTCATGCTGTTCGGCGCGTCGATCTTCACCATGGCCGGCTGCTCGTTGACGATGGCGTTCGGGTTGTCATCGAGAATGGCCTCGATGATGCCGCGGGTTTCTTCGGTCTTCTGAAAGGCGATGAATACGTTGGACATGCCGTTGCTCCTTACAGGGCCAGGCCGAGCTTGGCGGCGCGGGCGTTGAATTGATCGATGACTTCGGCCATCACCGAGTCGGCCTGACCACCCAGCGCCAACCGCGCCAGCGGCGTCACCGCCTTGATCGCGCGATCGCGCCAAGTCTTGGTCCAGGCCGAGACGAGGGCCTTGTTCTCCGCGGACTCGGCGACGGCCGTCTTGATCGAGGCGTCGACCCACTTCGCCGTTTCGGCGTACCACTCGGCCTGAAAGCGGATCAGCATCGACACGGTGGGACCGGCCTGCGCCGTCAGGAAATTGTCGATGTAGCTGTACACCAGCGGGTAGAGGAGTCCGTCCAGGGCCAGGTTCTGGGCGACGAACAGTTCGAACCAGTCCTGGGTGACCAGCATGTCCTCGACGGCGTGACGCATTTCCTGCCACGTCGGCGCTTCCATCCAGGCCTGCTTGGCGGCGTCGAGCGCCGCCGGGTCGTCGAGCAGCAGACCGACGCGGGTCAGGTACTGGGCGATACCGAGTTGATCCATGGCCTGGTAGAGGCAGGGCTGGGTAATGGCGGTCCCGTAGCCGTAGGCGGCGCAGAAACTGTTGTTCATATTGCTGCCCCAGGCCACGTGGCGCAGCGGCAATAGCACTTCGAGGGCGATCTTGCGCGCCGGCTCGGCATAGGTACCCGCCAGGCCGCGCTCCTCGACGAAGTCGAAATCGGCCTCGGCGGTTTCCTGCATCCTGGCCCGGGCGATGGTGTAGGTGCCGTAGTAGAACTGGCGGGGATCCTTGAAGGCGTACCAGTCGGCCATCTTGAGGGCCGTACGGCGCTTGTCGAAGATCTCGTACTCCGGGGCCCATAGCGGCCGATAGTGGAAATTGCTTTCGGCCTGGAGGCGAATGGTGCCCTCCTGGTAGCGCGACGCCGGCTTGTCGCCGCCGATTTTCGCCGCGACATGGTCGAATGTCTGCCGCAACGGCTTGATGCTGACAGTGCGTAGATCGATTTGCATTCGGAACTCCTCCTGTTTGTTGCGATTGGCCATGGCGGCCCGTGCCCTACTTGATTCCGCGTCGGTTGGCGTCGCGCAGGCGCCACTCCATGTCGCTTGCCCCGACCGTCAGTTGCGCGCTTTCGTCGAGAAAGGTGACCGCGTTGGCCGCACAGAAATCGTCGAACGACGACGCCGGGAGAATCATTTCGACGAAGATTTCCGGCTCGCCGACGGCGAAATCGAATTCGACGAAACCATCCGGCCGCAGCGCCGCCACGCGGACGAATTTCTTGCTCGGATCAAACGGCATTTCCGCTCCCCCAATTGCCTGGTTGGTGCCAACTCCCCATTCAACTTTCGTACCAGCTCATCGAGACGCCGATTAAATCTCGAGATTCCCCAAATTGACCGCTTGCGCGTGAACTATCGACGGCCATCGATGCGATCAATTGATCAACCGCGAACAGTCGGGATTGAGCAATTGATCACGATGCAATGCAGCAATCGGCAAGGGCAAGAACTGCGAAAGCCGACGATAATCTCGAGATTCTGGCTATACTCCACGACAGCCATGGCACGCCCGCGAGGGGCCCCACCGCCGGAGAGGGAATGAAGAACACCAAGCACCGCTACCCGCACAATGCCGATCTGCGCAAGCTGATCCGCTTCTCCGCCGAGGACGGCACCATCTGGCTGGCCGAACATCGCATGTTGCTGCTGCATGCCGCGGCCCTGGGCGGGCTGCGCAAGGAGTTGCTGAATTCGGTCGGCCACGAACAGGCACGGCGCATCCTGACGCGCATGGGCTACGTTTCCGGTACGCGCGACGCCGAACTGGCGAAGAAGATTCGCGGCCACCAGTCGATCACCGATGCCTTTTTCGTTGGCCCGCAGTTGCACATGCTGGAAGGCAGCGTGTGCGTGACGCCGGTGCGGCTGGACATGGATATCTCGGCCGGCAAGTTCTTCGGTGAATTCCGCTGGGAAAACTCCTGGGAGGCGGAAGCCCATGTGAAGGAATTCGGCCCGCAGAGCGAGCCGGTCTGCTGGATGCTCATCGGCTATGCCTCGGGCTATACCAGCGCCTTCGTCGGCCGCTTCGTGCTGTTCAAGGAAGTCGAATGCGTGGCCTGCGGCACCTCGCACTGCACCATCGTCGGCAAGCCGGTCGAGGAGTGGCCGGACGCTGATCGCTACACGCCATACTACGAATCCGACTCGATCGTCTCGAAGCTCCTTGAACTGCGCACCGAGGTCGATGTGCTGCGTTCCTCGCTGGAACAGCAATACCAGGTCAAGAATCTGGTCGGCGACAGTCCCGCGTTCCGGCGCACCTACAACCTGGTGGCGAAGGCGGCGAGCACCAATGTCACCGTGTTGCTCACTGGCGAGACCGGGGTCGGCAAAGAGCGCTTTGCCCGCGCACTGCACGATCTGAGCAGTCGGCGGGACGGCCCCTTTGTCGCGGTCAATTGCGCGGCGCTGCCCGACGATCTGGTCGAGTCGGAACTGTTCGGCGTCGAGAAAGGCGCCTTCACCGGCGCCCATGCCTCGCGGGCCGGCAAGTTCGAACGCGCCGACGGGGGAACCATCTTCCTGGACGAAATCGGCGACATGCCATTGCCGGCGCAGGCCAAACTGCTCCGCGTTCTCCAGGAGGGCGAGATCGAACGGCTGGGCGACGATCGTACCCGGCGCGTCAACGTGCGCGTGGTCGCCGCGACCAACGCCGACCTGGAGGCGGCGGTCAAGACCGGGCGCTTCCGCTCCGACCTGTACTATCGGCTGAACGTCTATCCGATCGCCGTACCACCCCTGCGGGAACGGGCGGCCGACATACCGGCGATGGCGGTGGCCATGCTCGAACGCTTCGGCACCCTGCACGGCAAGCGCTTCGCCGGCATCACCGACAAGGCGATGCAGGCCCTGAAGCGGTTTCCGTGGCCGGGCAATGTCCGCGAGCTGGAGAACATGATCGAGCGCGGCGTGATTCTTGCCGCCAACGAAGGCTGGGTAGAACTCGACCATCTATCGCCCTGTCTGGAGAGTTTCGCCCGGCTCGAAGCGGGCATTTCCGAACTGGGTGGCCTCGAGGAGAAGCGATCGGTGGACCAGAGCCGGCTTTGCGACGCCATTCTCGCCAGCGGCTGCTCCCTAGAGAAGATCGAATCGATGCTGCTGGACGAGGCGGTCCAGCGTGCCGGTGGCAATCTGGCCGGGGCGGCCCGGCTGCTCGGTCTCAGCAGGCCCCAGTTGTCATATCGACTGAAGCGCAACCAGAATTCACGCGACCACCTTGAGGCATAATTCGACCATGTTCGCATCGCAGAAATTCCAAGTCGTTTCAGAGCCGGTCGACGAGCGGCCGCGCACCCTCGTCGAAGACGCCTATCTGCGTCTGCGCGAAGACATCATCCAGGGCAAGTACGAGTCCGGGTCGCGTCTGCGCGTCGAGCATATGAAGGATGACTACGGTGTGGGCGCCGGTACCTTGCGCGAGGCGCTGTCGCTGCTGGTGTCCGACTCGCTGGTCATCGCCGAGGGCCAGCGAGGCTTTTCCGTCGCGCCACTGTCGCTCGCCGACCTCGACGACCTGACCCATACCCGCATCCTGCTCGAGACCGACGCCTTGCGGCTGTCGCTGCGCAATGGCGGCGATGATTGGGAGGGCCAGTTGGTGGCCGCCTTCCATCGGCTCTCGATCGTCGAGGAACGGATTCGGCGCACCGCGCCCCAGCTGCGCGAATGGGAGGCCCGCAACAAGAGCTTCCATGCGGCGCTGATCGATGCCTGCGGGTCGCCCTGGCTGCTCCATTTGCTGGGCATCCTGTACCGGCAATCGGAACGCTATCGCCGTTTCGCCCTCGCCAAGGGTACGGTCAAGCGCGATCTGCACGCCGAGCACACCGAAATCTTCGAAGCCGCCATCAAGCGCGACGAAAAACGGGCCGTGGCGGCGCTCACCCGACATGTCGACCTGACCCGCAACGCCATTCACCAGATGGCGCCGGACTGGCTTCGCCAGTAGGCAGCCCGCGCCGGCGCGCCGCCGTGTCGCCCGCGTACCCGATCCGCCGCCATGTTGCCGCGCCTGCTGGAGATACTGTTCCCGATCGTGGCGATCGTCGCGGCGGGCTTTCTCCTGGGCCGCTACCGCCACGTCGAACTGGGCGAGGCCAACCGCCTCAACCTGGATGTCTTCGTTCCCGCCCTGGTCTTCGTCAGTCTCGCCGGCAAGCCGCTGGAACTGGAGGCGCTGGGTGTGCTGGCCGGCGGCGCGGTGCTGCTGATCGCCAGCTGCGGGCTGCTGGCCTTGGCCACCGCGCGTTCGATTGGGGTCGCCCGCCGCACGCTGGTCCCGCCGATGATGTTCAACAATTCCGGCAACCTCGGCCTGCCGGTCGCCTTCCTCGCCTGGGGCGAATCGATCATGCCGGCCGCGATCATCCTGTTCCTGGTGCAAACGACCCTGCAGTTCTCCGTCGGGGTGCGGATTCTCGATCCCCGCATCGGTCTCGCCAGCATCTGGCGGGTGCCGGTGATCGGGGCGATGGTCGCCGGCGTCCTGATCGGCGCCAACCGAATCGAACTGTGGCCGCCACTGCTGACCGCCTTGCGCATGCTGGGCGACATCTCGATCCCGCTCATGCTGGTCGCCCTCGGTACCCGCCTCAGTCAGGCCCGCTGGCAGGACTGGCGGCTGGCCGGCGCGCTGGCCCTGGCGCGGCCGGTGATCGGCTTCGCGATCGCCTGGCTGGTCGCCAGGATCGTCCAGTTGCCCGACCAGCAGGCGGGCCTGCTCATGCTGTTCGGCGCCCTGCCGCCGGCCGTGATGAATTTCGTCTTCGCCGAACGATACGGCCAGGAGCCGGAGCGCGTCGCATCGATCGTCCTGATCGGCAACCTGGCCGCCGTGATCGTGCTGCCGGTGGCACTGGCGGCGGTACTGGGTTGAAGATCGTTCACCTGACGCCATGACCAAGAATCGAGAAACCCGATGAGCGAGAAGACCATTTTTCGCGTGGTGCGCCGCCGGGCCAAACCCGGCTGCGGCCCCGCCTACGAAGCGCTGGTCCGCGCCATGTTCGAGGATGTGCGCCGCTTTCCCGGCTACCTCGCCGCCGAACTCATCCCGCCGGAAGCGCCGGGGGGCGAGTACCAGATCATCCAGCGCTTCGCCACCGAGGCGGATCTCGAGCGCTGGAACGGTTCGCCGGAACGAATGGCCTGGCATGCCCGACTGGGCCAGGTCGCGGAGGGAGATCCGGAATACCACCTCCTCCATGGCCTGGACGCCTGGTTCGGCGCGGCGGCGGTACCCGTCGCCACCCCGCCGGCCCGCTGGCGCATGACGGTGGTCAGCTGGCTCGGCATCTTCCCGACCGTCGCCCTGCTCCTCACCTTCGTCGCCCCGCTGCTGGCGCCGCTGCCGTCGCTGCCGCGCATCGCCGTGCTGACCGCGATGGTCGCCGTCTTGATGTCCTACGTCATCATGCCGCGCCTGACTCGGCTGATGGGTTGGTGGCTGCGCAAGTAAGGCCGAAATCCGCTCTTCCAGCCGAACCCGCCGAACAACCAGCCCCTCGCCCGATCCGCATGGCTACCCCACCCCGGCTCATCCTGCTGCTGGCCGTTCCACCGTTGATGTGGGCCGGCAACGCAGTGGTCGGCCAAATGGCGATCCGGCACATCGATCCGCTCACGCTGAACGCCTTGCGCTGGCTGGTCGCCTTTGTCCTGTTGCTGCCGCTGGGCTGGCGCGCTTTGGCGACACCGGCAGCGCGCGCCGAGATCCGCGCCCGCTGGCCGCATCTGGCCGTCCTGGGGCTCATCGCCGTCGGGGCCTACAACGCCCTCCAGTACGTGGCCCTGCGCACCAGTTCACCCTTGAACGTAACCCTCATCGCCTCCAGTGCGCCGATCTGGACGATGATCATTGGCGCCGTCGCCTACGGGGTGCGGCCGGTCCGGGTTCAGGTGGTCGGCGCCATGTTCTCGCTTGCCGGAGTGGCGGTGGTGCTGGCCCGCGGAGACCCGGCGGCGCTGATTCGTATTCAACTGGTGGGCGGCGACCTGCTCATGGTGGTGGCGATCGTCGGTTGGTCCGTCTACAGTTGGATGCTGGCCCGGCCACCCGCCCATATGACGGGCGCGTCCCGGCCGCGCTGGAATTGGGCGGAGTTCCTCATCGTCCAATGCTTGTTCGGCGTCTGCTGGGCGGTTGCCGCCGCCGGCGTGGGCAACCTGATCGCCCCGACGACCGTACAGTGGTCGTGGCCGTTGGTGCTGGCGATACTCTTCATGGCGATTGGCCCGTCGATTGTCGCCTATCGGTTGTGGGGTACGGCGGTGGCGGAAGCCGGACCGGCGATGGCGGCGATCTTTTATAACCTGACCCCGCTCATCGCGGCGCTGTTATCCGCCGCGTTGATCGACCAGTGGCCGCGCCCCTACCACGGGCTGGCCTTCGCCCTGATCGTCGCCGGCATCGTCATCGCGTCGCGCGCCGCGCCCCGAGTGGCCAGGCCGGCGCAAGACGGCGGCGAAGCATCGCCCAAGGTCGACCAGCGGCGATGAAGCCGGGATCCCATCCACTCGTCGCCCACCCCCTATGACAGAAACCAGCCGCGGGGACGGCGCGGGCGTTGACCGCGAGGTATTCCTCCTGTCGTGTGCCGCCTTCGCCAGTGCCATGGCGTTGCGGCTCTGCGATCCGATGCTGCCCGCGCTGGCACGCCACTTTGGCTCGACGGTCGGCCAGGCGGCGATGGTCGTCACCGCAACCAGCATCGCCTACGGCGTCGCGCAACTGCTGTTCGGGCCGTTTGGCGATCGCTTCGGCAAGTTCCCGGTCATCGCCTGGGCCTGTCTGGCATCCACCGTCGGCGCGCTGGCCTGCGCCGCCAGCCCCAGTCTGGCAGTCCTGGCCATGGCGCGCGCGCTCAACGGTGCCACCACGGCCGCGTTGATCCCGCTGGCGATGGCCTGGATCGGTGACGTCGTCGCCATCCAGCATCGCCAGGCGACGCTGGCCAGGTTCATGTCCGGCCAGATCGTCGGCCTGGTCAGCGGCCAGGCCATCGCCGGCTTCTTCGCCGACCACTTCGGCTGGCGCTGGGCCTTCGTCCTGCTCGGCGCGATCTATTGCTGGGTCGGCCTCATGCTGGTTACCTCGCTGCGGCGTAACCGGCAACGGTTGGCCGCCGCCGATGCGGCAGCGGAGATAGCCTTGAGCGGCGTCGACCGCATCCGGCTGGTGCTCGGCAACCGCGGGGCGCGTTTCATCCTGGCCGTCGTCTTCGTCGAAGCGATGGCCACTTTCGGCGCGATCGCCTTTATCCCCACCTATCTGCACGAACGCTTCGGCATTTCGCTCTTTCATGCCGGACTCGTCGTGGCCCTGATCGGCCTGGGCGGACTGGTCTACACCGTGTTCGCCCGCCAGTGGGTCAGGCGCCTGGGCCAGATACGACTGGCCTGGGTGGGCGGGTCGTTGCTCGGAACGGCCTTCGCATTGCTGGTGATCGCTCCTGCCTGGGGCTGGGGGATGCTCGCCAGCCTGGTGGTCGGGCTGGGCTTTTACCAGATGCACAACACGCTCCAGACGATGGCGACCCAGATGACGCCGACGGCGCGCGGTACGGCCGTCTCGCTGTTCGCGTCATGCTTTTTCCTCGGCCAGGCGACCGGCGTTGCGATCGGCGCCGCCGTCATCGACCGTGTCGGTGCCCAATGGGTGTTCGGCGCCTGGGCGCTGGTCTTGCCGCTGGTCGGTGCCGTCCTCGCCCGTCATCTCCGGCGGGCGGAGCGGCTCAAAAACCGCAGCCGAACAAACCCGTCAGACCCGGCGTCCGAAAGCGGATGACCTCCTTGTGGACAACCCCGTTGTCGGCCAGCGATTGGTCGTAATCGGGCCGCCAGGGCTTGCCGCCGCGGCTCCACTGCACGGTCGTCCAGTCGATCTTTTCGAAATCGGGATGTACCCCGAAGGCGGGGCGCAGGTTGGCTTCGATGAGATCGCCGAAGCGCATGCCCGGCGGTACCGCAATGGTCAGCGGCGAATAGAACATCAGGTGGCTGTCCCAGCCGACGAACAGCAATTGGGCGCCGTGGTAGTTGGCGACGGCATCCTTCTTGATGCTGCGGTAGGGTTTGATGGAAGCAAGGGGCATGGTGGCTGTCTCCTCAGTTGCGGGTCGCCAGATCGCGCCAGGCGGCAAAGTTCTTCTGATCCTCGGAACCTTCGAAGTCCAGGTTGTCCGCGCCGAACTTGAGATTCCAGTACTTCAGCACCGATGCCAGCGGATCGAAGCCTGGCGAGGTGGGATCGTCGCCCGGGGCGAAGCAGTTGCCCTGGTAGATCTGGTGGGCCGGCAGCCAGGCATGAACGTACTTCTCCGGTTCGTTCTCGAAGATGTGCTGGCAGTGGTCCGAGCAGAAGTGGTATTTCTCACCCTCGTGCGTCGTTTCGCGGTAGCAGATCTGGGTGGGGTCGTCCGGCTCGGTGAACATCATCGGGAACTGACAGGTCTGGCAGAGCATGGGGATGTCCTTGCGGTAGTAGCGCTGGCCCCGGTCCGCCTGCTGTCGCCAGTACTCGAAGCGCGGCCGGTAGTACTTGTCGAAGGTTTCCGGATACTTGGACGAGAGCCAATCCATTTCCTCCTGGCCGGGCAGCCAGGTGTGGAAGTTGGTAATGGCGCCGGCGGCATACAGCGCCGACCATACCTGATGCGAGATGTGGTCCTTTTCCTTCTTGATTTGCGCCACGCAGTCCGGCACCTTGATGCCGTAACGGGCCAGATCGTTGAACAGGGCCATGCCGTTCTGTTCGAAATACACCTCCCAGGCTTCCTTCCAGCTCATGATGCGCTTGGGCAGCATGTAGTCCATCAGCATGGCGACCACGGACAAGAGGCGCACGCCGCGCCAGGTCCATTTGTCCACCCAGCGCTGGACGATCGGCAGGTTGGCGGGGTCCTGTTCCAGGGCGAACTTGATGATCTCCAGGCCCAGGGTCATGTGCCGGGCTTCGTCGGATTGGGCCGAGAAGCCGAAGCTCATCGCCCCCAGGTCGCCGTTGTAGGCCGCCCCGGAGATGAAGGGTACGAAGACCAGGTTGGTCAGGACGAACTCGAACTCGAAGCCGATGGCGATGATGAATTCGAACGGGCCGCTGGTGCAGGCGTCCTCGAAGAAGGACTTGGGCACCGACTGGTACCACATGTGATCGTTCATGTGCCGCCAGTCGTGGAAGCCGTTGTAGAACTTGTTGTAGTTCGACAGCGAGTGGATCTGCGTCTGGGCGTGACGCATCTCGTCCAGCGACTGCATCTGGCAGGCCACCGCCGGACCAACGCCGGGGAACTCGCGGCCCAAGCGGGCGAACCCTTTATGGGCGTTGTATTCGAGCGAGGGCACGACGGACAGGAAGATCTTTACCGCGTTGATGTAGCGCGCGTCGGTGACGCCGAGATGGCCGTTGTTCTGGGCGAAGGCGTCGATGATGGCGTAGAGCTTGCGCTCCTTCTCGGCCTGGTACTTCCAATAGGCGTCCATGGTCAGGCGGAAGGGATCCTCGAACTTGTCCCAGTCGTGGATCTTGATGCCTTCGTACTTCACCTGGCTGTAGATGTCGTCCTTGGCTTCGTAGCTCGGCTCCCAGCCGAGGTTGCGCGTCATCAGCGCGTAGCGTTCCTTCAGGCCGAGCTTCTTCTTGACGTTGGTGTCCATGATTCGCTCCTCAAATCGTCACGCCGAGCCTGGCGGCCCGGGCGTTGAACTGGTCCGCCACCGAGGCGACCAGCGGCGCGGCGTCGGCGCCGATGGCATACTCGATGATCGGCGTCAGGGCGGCGATGGCGCGGTCGCGCCAGGCGGCCGTCCAGCCGGCGATCAGCGCCTGGTTGGCGGACGATTCGGCGGCGGCCGTCTTCACCGAGAAATCCACCCACTTGGTGGTTTCCGCGAACCACTCGGTCATAAAGGCGGTGAGCATGGCGACCGGCGCGCCCCCCTGCGCCGTGAGGCCCTTGTCCACGATGTTTTCGTAGACCAGCGGATAGAGCAGGCCGTCGAGGACCAGGTTCTGGGCAATGAACACTTCGAACCAGTCCTTCCGCACCAGCAGGTTCTCCATCAGCCGCCGCAGCGGCTGCCAGCGCGGTGCGGCCATCCAGGCCTCCTTGGCGGCGTCGAGCGCCGGCGCGTCGTCGAGGAGGAGGCCGATGCGGGTCAGGTACTGGGCGATGCCCAGGTTGTCCGCGGCGTGGTAGCAGCACGGCTGGGTGATGGCCGTGCCGTAACCGTAGGCGCACATCGCGAGATTGTTCAGATTGGCGCCCCAGCCGACATGACGCAGGGGCAGCAGCAGCTCCAGCGCCGTCTTCTTCACCGCGGGCGGCAGCAAATCCGCCAGGCCGCGTGTCTCGACGAAGTCGAAGCTGTTCTCGACGCCTTCCTGCTGACGGGCGCGGGTGATGGTGTAAGTGCCGTAATAGAACTGGCGCGGATCGCGCAGCGCGTACCAATCGCTCATCACGACCTGGCTGCGCCGCGCATCGTGCAGTTCGTGGTCGGGATCCCAGGTGGGGATGTACTGAAGATTGTCGGTGGCCTGGAGGTCATAGGTACCTTCCTGGTAGCGGCTGGCCGGCTTGTCGCCGAAGCGCCGCGCGATATGGTCGAAGGTGTGTCGGTGGGGCTTGATGGCCACGGTGCGCAAGTCGATCTGCACGGTTGTCTCCTTTACATTTTTGTAAATCAGCGGTCGGACGGCCGAGGTGCGGCGCGGCAACTAACGAAAACGCCGCGCCTGGGCGAGGCGCAGGCTCCAGTTCCAGTCGGACGGGTCCGGCACGTCGCCGGCCGGAGCAAGGAAGGTCACCCGCTGGTCGCGGCAGAACTCCTCGAACGCGGCCTTGGGCAGCAGAAGTTCGACATGGAGGCGGGGATCGCCAATGGCGAAATCGAATTCGACCAAGTCCGGTTGGCGGGTACCGGTGACACGGACGAATTTCTCGCCGAGCCCGTCGTTCGGGCCGGTGGTAGCGAAAGGCATCAATGGTCTCCTCCAGCGATTGCGTCATGATTGACGTCTGCGCTGGAGCAATGCAGGCGGCGTGCCAGTCACCGTAAGCTGTTGTTTATTGGCTGATCAATAGCCAGTTCGCAACCGGAAAAGGCGGGTGATGTTACAAAAATGTCCAGGTGAAGGCGCTTACTCGACAAAAATGTAACAACGAAGTCGCAGCATCGAAACGGCTGGCCGGCCGGGTGGCCAGATTCTCACGGCACGCCTCAAAGTCAGGCTCGACCAAACCAACCTGGACGGACTCGGGCCATGACGGCAGGCCACAAATGCAAAGCCCCGCCGCAGCGGGGCTTTCGTCAATCGATATTCAGATCAAGATCTGCGGCGGCGCAAAGCTGCCAAACCCGCAAGACCAAGACCGAGAATGGCGATAGTGGCTGGTTCCGGGACAGTAGTACCCCGACCGTAGCTCATACTGTCAAAAAAGATTCCGTCACCGCTGTTGGACGGACTGAAAGTAATCGAGGTGAACGGTGTGTCGGAAATCAGGCCGAAGTACTGGCGATTGGGACCAAAGACATCAAAGCTGCCAGAGTAGTTATTCAGCGCGACGGCGCTGTCACCGCTGCTGAGCAACGCATTCAGGGTAATGCTGGCAACATCGCCGGCACCGCCAATGGCGATACCGAAAGAGGTAATCGCCGATGCAAAGTTGAAGGTCGCCTGATCCGGCGATGCGAAATAAACGGATTGAACTCCGGTGTCGGCGAACCCATTCCAGATCCCGAAAAACCCGGGACAGTAGGTGCTGCCGCTACAGCCGAAACTGCCGCCGGAAAAACCCACCGAAGTACTTGTGGACAACGAGGCGGTTTCAAAACTTTCGAAGGTCAGCCCGCCACCAGCGGCGCCCAGAAAAGCTGCATCCGTGGAATAAGTTACAACAGCGGCGCTCGCATTTACGGCGAAGGCGCTGGCAATTACTGCGGCAAGTTGGCTGAAACGCATCTCAATTTCTCCTCTCATGATTTGCCTATCGGACAGTAAAGCAATTTTGGTGCCAAAACAATATCTATCTAATTCTAAACACTTTAGATCAATAGGCTAGAAGTCACTGTAAGAATCTGCGACATAATTGAACGAAACAGCGAAAACGCGATTCCGCAACACTTCGAGCCCATTTCCGGCCAAATCGGGCGCGCACCCACCTTCATCTACGAGGCTCAGCGATGACAAGACGTGAACTGGACCAATATCGACAGAAACTGGTGTCAGCGGGCCAGGCCGCTGCAATGGTCAATTCGGGAGACACCGTATTCCTGGGTGAATTCGTTCAAGGGGTGGAAGCGGTGGAAGCCGCCCTGGCGTTGAGAAAGAGTGAGCTCAGAGACGTGATCCTGATCACCACGACCCGAGTCAAACCGCTGAAATGTGTTGAGGCGGACCCGGCCAGGGAGTCTTTCATCTGGAACGACTGGCATTTTTCCGGGTTGGGTCGTCGATACGGTGAGCGGGGCCTGGCCAGCTACATTCCCTTGTGTTACCACCAGGCTCCACAGAACATCTCGCTGTACGAAGACCCGGACGTGGTGGTGGTGCAGGTGACCCCCATCGACGACAAGGGCTTCTTCAACTTCTCGACCAGTTGCTCGATGACGCCATCCTATTGCCGCAAGGCGAAGAAGGTCATCGTCGAGGTGAATTCGAATGCGCCGCGTTGCCTGGGGGGGCTGGACGAATCAATTCATATCTCGAACGTGGATATGGTGGTGGAAGGTCCCAACAATCCGCTGGTGCAGCTTCCCGAGATTCCGGCGACCGAAGCCGATCATCTGATTGCCCACGAGGTCATGGAACTGCTTGAGGATGGTTCGACCATCCAGCTCGGCATCGGCGGATTGCCCAACATCGTCGGTGCGATGATCGCGCGCAGCGATCTCAAGGACCTCGGTGTCCATACCGAGATGCTCGCCGACTCCTATGTCGATATGTACGACGCCGGACGGATCACCGGCAGACACAAAGCGATCGACGCCGGCAAAATGGTCTACACCTTTGCCATGGGCTCCAGCAAGCTTTATGACTTCCTCGACAACAACCCGGTGGCGGCGATCTTTCCGGTCTCCTACACCAACGATCCCTGTGTTATCGGCCGCAACCCGAAGGTCGTGGCGATCAACAACGCCATCGAGGTTGACCTGTTCTCGCAGGTGGCCAGCGAGTCCGCCGGACCACGCCAGATCTCCGGTACCGGGGGCCAGCTCGACTTCATCTTCGGGGCCTACCGGTCCGAGGGTGGCAAGGGACTCATCTGCATCAACTCCACCTTCAAGAAGAAGGACGGCACCATCGGCTCCCGCATCGTGCCCACGCTGTCGCCCGGCACGATCGTCACCTGCCCACGTTCGGTCGTGCACTACGTCGTGACGGAATTCGGCTATGCGCAGTTGAAGGCCAAGTCGACTTGGCAGCGGGCCGCGGCACTGATCGACATCGCGCATCCCGATTTCAGGGAGGACTTGATCAAGGCAGCGGAGTCGATGGGGATCTGGCGACGCTCCAACAAGATCCTGTAGGGCACATCCACCGAGCGCAGACAGCCCTGACTCAAGTGGCGAGTTGCCGATCCAGGACAGCGCGATGCTTCTTGGCGGAACCCACGATGTGCCCCATCCACCACAGGCACAAGAAACTCTGCAGTTCGTGTTTATCGAAGTTGTCGATAGTGACAATCTCGGCCGCCAGATAATCGAACTCTTCGCACTCGTCGCGGTGATCTTCGAGATCGGGATAAGCTTGGTTCGCGAGCAGCGCCTCCTCGGCGGCGAAGTGCTCGTGCGCGAAAGCCATCAATTCGTCGAAGGTCCGGCGGAATTTCTGGTCACCTTCCTCGCTATCGTCGGCAAGGCAATCGGCCAGCGCGTTGCATCGCGCCAGGATGTCCCGGTGCTGATTGTCGATGGTTTCGTTCCCGACGCTATGGCCGGGTTCCCATTGCACGCGATTCGGCATGCCTGTCTCCAGTGGCGATAAGGCCGTCGTCAGAAGCCCAGCGACTCGACGACGGCGACCAGGTCGGCGAAGCTGGCCGACTCGAGTTTCGCGGCCAAGGCAGCCTTGTCGAGCCCTTCGCATTCGAACTTGGTCAAGGTAACCTCGAACGGCAGTTCGCGCATCTCCAGCGGCGACATGAAGCCGATGTTGCAGATGTGCGCAATGCACTGGCGCTCCGGTTCCGTGAGCGCCAGGCCGTGATGCTTCAGGATCTCGAGATAGCGCTCCGCCGTGCGGTTGAGCCTGCCGCTGATCTCCATGGTGTTCTTCTGGCCATCGGTGAGGATCGCCAGCGGCGGCCCGAAGAAGACCGGCGTCTTGCCGACGTTGCGGGTCTTTTCTTCCCGGGTCAGGGCCGGGGGGACCCAGGTGGGATCCCCCCGGAGCGGCTTGGGTTGCTCAGGCGAGTCGGTCATCAGTGCTGCGGAATCGGATGCGTCTTCTCGTACTTGGCATCCGCCATGCCCTTCGGCAGCTGCGGCGGTGGTTCCGGCTGAAGCTGCACGAAGCCCCGATTGCGGGCGCCATCCTGCACGTTATGCGGATTGTGGCACTCGGTGCAGACGAACCAGCGCTTCTTGCCGTCGCTGGCGAACTCGCCGATGCGTTTGCCGTGGATACCGTCGCGCCAGTCGCGCAGCTTGTCGCCATGGCACTTGCCGCACAGCAGCTGCGGCTGGTCGAAGCTGATCGGGTCGCCAAAGTGGTCAACCAGCTTGTTGCGCTGGGTCGTGTGATGGCAATCCAGGCACCAGATGCGGCCGCGGCCGTGCTGCAGATCCTTGACGTCCGGCAACAAGCCTTCCATCGTCGGGATCGGCTTCGGCTTCTTGTCCTTCGGCAACGTGGGCGGGTTGAAGTTGGGGCCGACGCCGTTATGGCAGGCGGTGCCGCACATCGGCAGGATGGACAGCTTCTCGGAGCGCGGCTTGACCACGGCGTGGCCTTCTGGAAGCTTTTCCAGCCCCGGCATCGTACCCATCGGCACGGTGCCGTCGAACGGGTCGCCGTACCAGAGCGCGGCACCCGTTGTCGGCGAGCACTTGACATTGGGCCAGCCGGGCTTGATATCGTGCTGCGTGACTTCGGTCGCGCCTTTTCGGCTTTCAAAACAGACGACTGGCTCCTTCGTCGCTGGCGTCGCTTGCGCCGCCTCTTCAGACGTTTTTTCCATGGCGACGGCGGTGTAAAGCGCGCCGCCGCAGAGTGCGAGGGTCAGCATGTAGATCGCTATCTTTTTCATGATCCTTCCCTCACTTCGCCGTGGCGGCATGACCGCCGAACTTGATCTCGCCCAACAGGATGCCGATGGCACCCTTGAGTAGGATGGTCAGAATGAAGAAACCGAATGCCCAGATGCCCAGGGTAAGCAGCCACTCGACGAAGGTCGGGTAATACTCGGTCACCTCGCCAATCGGGGTCGGGATGAAGCCGGGAACGATCAGACCCATGCCCTTTTCGATCCAGATCCCGATGAAGGCCATGACGCAGGGGATCGGCAGCAGCTTCATGTTGTTGCGGAAGGCCGGGATCAGGAACAGGATGAAAGCGCCGACCATCAGGACCACGGAACTCCAGAACCATGGCACCAGATTGGTCAGACCGTGCAGGCCGAACATCAGGTAATACAGTCCGTTCGCATGCTCGGTGCGGGCGTACAGCTCGACCACGACTTCCGACATGGTCAGGAAGATCGCGATGCCAAGGCACCAGGTAACGATGGTGGTCAGCAGTTTGATCGCGCTGTCATCGATCCAGAACTTGGTGTTGTTGCGCACGATCAGGAAGGCCAGGATGATCAGCGCCGGACCGGCCGCGAACGCGGTGGTGATGAAGCGGATCGGCATCATGCTGTGGAACCACATCGGACGCGCCGGCATAGTCGAGATCAGGAAGGCCGTGACGGTGTGGATCGACAGCGCCCAGACAATCGCGACCCACACCAGCGGCATGAACCACGTCTTGTTGATCTTGCCGCCCGTGTATTTCACCCACAGATAGTAGAAGCCGCAGATGGCGTTGAGAACCAGGTAGCCGCTCAGCACCATCACGTCCCAACCCAGCATCGAGTGTGGGAAGTTGTAGATGCCGATGATCGGGATCATGTGCCACAACCGGTCGGGCCGGCCCATGTGGGCGAACACGAACATCATGACCATGATCACGGCGGTGATCGCCAACATCTCGCCCAGCACCGCCACCTTGTGCATGCCCTCGTGGTGATAGGCATAGGCCGGGAAGACGATGGTCACCGCCCCGGCGGCCACGCCGACCAGGAAGACCAGGTTGGCGAAGTAGAGGCCGTCGTGGATCTGGCTGGTCATGCCGGTGACGATCAGGCCGTCGGTGTTCTGCAGGTAGAACACGTACAGCATGGCGAGGATGAGCACGCCGAGGGCGCCCATCCAGGCGTAGAACTTGGTGCCGCCCTTGAGGACGTAGCCCACATAGTCGGCAGCGAATCGGGTCAGTTGTTGCACGGTCCGCTCCTCAATCGTAGAAGTAGAAGAATTTGGGGAAGGTGTTGAGCTCGGCCTTGAGGCGGAAGACGTTCTTGCGCTCCAGGATCTTGCTCACTTCGCTTTCCGGGTCGAGCAGGTTGCCGAACTTGCGCGCGCCGACCGGGCAGACCTCGACGCAGGCCGGATAGCGGTTGTGGCGGCTGCGCTGCAGGCACCAGTGGCACTTCTCGACCACGCCGCGCATGCGCGGCCGGTTGCCCAGGTAGTGCGTCACCGGGTTCATCTCCTCCTTGGGCAGGACCGGGTTGGTGACGTTGATGCGGCGCGCCCAGTAGGGGCAGGCGCCCATGCACATGCGGCAGCCGATGCACCAGTTGTAGTCGATCACCACCGGGCCGTCCGCTTCGCGGTAGGTGGTGCGCACCGGGCAGACCTTGACGCAGGGCGGCTTCTCGCACTGCATGCAGGCGATCGGCATGTAGGTGGCGTCCTGTTCCGGAACCTTTTCGGGGTTGTAGTGGTACTGGCCCTCGAGCACCTGGCCGGCCGGCGTGTAGGCGTTGCCGCCGACCTGGATGCCGAGGCCCTCGGGGTAGCCGTGGTCCATCTTGCCCTGCTCGAACTTGCCGCGCTCCATGCGCAGCACCTGGATCCACTCGATCTTCTCGCCGGGTCGCGTGCCGCGCGACTGGTTGTTTTCGGCGACGCAGGCATGGACGCAGCGGCGGCAGCCGATGCACTTGCGGATGTTGAGGGCGTAGCCCATCAACATGCCGGGCTGCGCGTCCGTGGTATCGACGGCGACCTTCTTGCCGTATTCGTCTGAATAGCGGCGTTCCAGCCGCAGGCGCGCCTCGTTCTTCTCCTCGGCCGTCATCAGGCGGTAGTTCTTCTGGAAATGTTCGGCCCATTCGGTTGCCGCGCGGGCGTCGTTCGACTGCGTCATCAGCGCCGCGGTGCCCATCAGCGAGGACATGCTGAGCATGCCGCCGGCGCGGAGGAAGTCGCGGCGCGTGGTCTTCAGGGGGTTCGCCGCGGGGTCGGCGGATGCGGGCTGCACCGGGCAATCGGATGGTCGGTCCTGGGCCGCGCCGGCGCAGGGCTGTTGGTTGTTGGCCACGTTTTCCTCCAGTTGGGGGGGGTAATTCGCGAAGCGGCAGGCTTCACGGCAAATTCGGCCCGGCATCGTGCAACGGAATCGAAACGGAGGTTTTGATCGCGATCAACAGAATTCGCTAATGTTGCCTCCGGCGGGAGGCTTGGGCGCCAAATCCGGCTGCCGGCGCGAAAGACGGCGCTGGAACTACGGCGATCCGGCCTCGATCGCGGCCATCCGTGCCCGCAGCCAGGCGCCGATGTCGGCGATCTCGTCGAGGCAGACCGAATGCGGCATCGGGTATTCGCGCCAGTCGATGTCATGGCCGCGCGCGGCGAGGAAATCACGGGCCCGCGTGCCGAGGCCAAGCCCGACCACGTCGTCCTCCGTGCCATGGGCGGCGAAAATCGGCAGGCCGGCATTGGCGGCCGTGCCTTCCGCCTCGACCAGGCGCGGCGTCGGCAGATAGGTCGACAGTGCGAGCACGCCCGCCAGGCGCTCGCCATGCGTCAGCGACGTGGCGTAGGCGATCGCGCCGCCCTGTGAGAAGCCGGCGAGGAAGATGCGGCCGCAGGGGATGCCACGCCGGTTTTCGCGCTCGACCAGGCGGCGGATCGCGGCGCGGCTGCGCACCACGCCCTGTTCGTCGATCTCCCGCGTATCGGGGGCGAGGCTGATGATGTCGTACCAGGCCGGCATCACCCAGCCGCCGTTGCAGGTGACGGGAATCTGCGGTGCGTTGGGGAAGACGAAGCGCAGGGCCGGCCCGTCGTCCAGGCCCAGGTGCGGCACCACGGGGACGAAGTCCGAGCCGTCGGCGCCGAGGCCGTGCATCCAGATCACGGCATAGCGCGGATCGTCATCCGTTTCCAGTTCGATGCCATCGAGCAGTTCGGCCATGGCCGGATAATAGCGGGCCATGAACTTTCTTGCCCATGCCCTGCTGGCCGGCGACGACCCGGCGCTGATCGTCGGCGGCGTGGTCGGCGACTGGATCAAGGGCCCGCTGCCGGCCGGCCTGCCGCCCGACCTTGCACGCGGCGTCGCCCTGCATCGCGCCATCGACAGCCACGCCGAGGCGCATCCGGCCTTCCGCCGCAGCCGTGCCCGCGTGTCGCCATCGCGCCGCCGCTATTCCGGCGTGCTGGTCGACATCTTCTACGACCACCTGCTGGCGGCCGACTGGGCGGCGCTGCACCCCCGACCCTTCGCCGAATTCCGCCGCGGCGTCTATCGCGAAATCTCCGCGCGCCTCACGGATCTGCCCGCCGACGCCCACGTTGGTCTGGAGCGGATGGCGACCCAGGACTGGTTCCAGAGCTATGCGCGGATCGAGGGCATCGCCGATGTCCTGGTCCGCATGTCGCGTCGCGCACGGCGTCCCAATCCCCTGGCCGGCGGCGAGGCGGAGTTCCTTGCCGATGTCGGCGGTTTCACCGCCGACTATCGGGATTGGCTGGCGGATGCGCAGCGCTTCGCCAGAGACTGGCGCTAGCCGGAGTCAGACCTGCTGGATGCCGGCGATGGCCCAGCCGCGGCTGCCGTCGGTGGGCTTGGTCAGGTGCCAGATTTCGGCGAAAGCCTCGGGGGCGGCGTTGTCCTCGCGCAGGGTGCCGTGGAAGCGCACGCTGGCGATGTGGTTGCCGCCCTCGGTGACGACTTCCAGCACCTCGGCGTCGAGTTGCTGCACGTCCGTCTCCTGCGCCTTTCCGCCGCGCTCGCGGAACTGCATCTCGATCTCGGCGTAAAGCTCGGGGGCGGTGAACTGGCGGATGTCGTCCATGTCACCGCGGTCGTTGGCGGCCTGCAGGCGGATGAAGTTGAGCTTGGCCTGGCGCAGGAAGCCGGCGACGTCGAAATCGGC
>WBZL01001770.1_pt1 | contig 21929 bp, 18 predicted proteins | sample 5204291 | NCBI WGS metagenome assembly WBZL01 (sample SAMN12344345, study PRJNA552823) | activated sludge metagenome | biome: Activated sludge suspended growth; feature: Nitrification reactor; material: Wastewater; isolation source: activated sludge from nitrification reactor of wastewater...
AAACTCAAACTTCGTGGCGGATTGAAGAAGCAATATTGGGACATGCTCGAACAACCCAACGTGCACTACTTCGGCAATGTCTCCGTCGGACAGGGGAAAGACCTTTCGGTGGAGGACTTGCGGGCATTGGGCGCCAGCGCCATCGCCTTCTCAATCGGGGCGCAGGGCACGAAAGCCATCGGTGTCGAGGGCGATTCTGCCTCAGGTGTGTTCCACGCAAAAGACGTCGTCTACCACTTTAATCGCCTGCCTGGATTCGGCGACCGTCCGTTCGACATGGGCAAACACGTGGCGATCATCGGCGTCGGCGATGTGATGGTCGATATCGCCCATTGGTTGATTCGCTACAAGAAAGTCGAACGCGTCACGGCGATCGCCCGCCGCGGCCCCGTTGAACGCAAGTACAATCCAAAAGAAATCAGGGCCGTCTGCTCGAACATGGATCAGGAAGGCATCGCCAAGGAATTTGCACGTATCAAGGATCGACTCGCCGCCGTCGGTCAAAACGCCGACGAGGTTCTGGCGAGCCTGACGGCTGAGTTCACGAAATGTGAGCAGACCGACAGCCCCTCGAAAATGGGCTTCCGTTTTCTCGCTTCACCCAAGCGGGTGCTGGTCGACAGCAACAACCGCGTGCGGGCATTGGAGATGGAAGAAAACAAACTGGAGCCGAAAGGCGACGATACGGCGGCAGTCGGCCTCAAACAGTACTACGAATTCCCCGTCGATAGCGTGGTTTTCGCCGTCGGGGATCGGGTCGATGACACGGTGGGACTGCCGTACAAGAACGGCGTCTATGTCACGAATCCTACCAAGACCGGCAACGATCCGGACGATGCCCTGTTCCAAGCCTATGATGAGAAATCCGGTCAGGTCGTCGACGGCGTGTTTCTCGCCGGATGGGCGCGCAAAGCGAGTGAAGGACTCGTCGGGATCGCCAAGCGTGACGGAGACTGGTGCGCGGAAGTGATGGCGCGCTACTTGGGGAGCAAAGCCGGACAGCCATGCACTGGAGCAGGGGAAGTTCTGGCAAAGTTACAGGGCTTGCTGAGGGAACGGAAGAGCAAGCCGGTCGACCTCGACGGTCTGAAAGTCTTGGATGCCGTGGAGAAGGCCCACGCCGGTTCACCGGATGCCATCGGAGAGTTCAAGTTCGCGTCGAACGCGGAAATGCTGGCCCACATCGAACGCGGGCGCGCCTAGCGCGCCCGCCGGTTCTTCATCCGTCGCCCCACTTCAGCTTTTCCCGCAATACTTCGTAATAGCTGCTTTCCGGAAAGCGAATGAGCCTGGTCAAATGCTCAGCGGCGTGAATCTCGACCGTATCTCCCTGTGTTAATGCTACGCCCACCTGGCCGTCCAGCGTCGCCATCGCGCCGTCGTCCCTGCTGGTCAACATCACTTCGATCTGGGCAGTGACCGGCACGATCAAGGGACGATGCGTCAAGGTGTGGGGACACACCGGCGTCAGAATCAGGGACGGAACAGCCGGATTGATGATGGGTCCGCCCGCCGAGAGCGAATAGGCGGTAGAACCTGTCGGCGTGCTCACGATCAATCCGTCACCGCGCAAATTCGTGACGAATTGCCCTTGGATGGCAATCTTCAGTTCGATCATCCTGGCCAGGGTGCCCTTGCTGACGACCACATCGTTCAGCATGACCCCGCGTGCCACCGTTTCTCCATGTCGATGGACATGTGTTTTCAGCATCAGCCGCTCATCGAGCACGAAATCATTCGCAAAGACCCGCTCGAGCGACGGATACAAATTCTCCAAACGTACCTCGGTCAGGAATCCGAGTCCGCCCATATTCACCCCGAGAATCGGAATTCCACGCTCGCCGGCCAGCCGCGCCGCATTTAACATGGTCCCGTCTCCGCCTAGCACCAGCAGCACATCGGCCTTGCTGGCCAATTGGGTTTTTTGAAACCCGCCCGGCTCACCGAGCAGGGCGGTTGCGGTCGTATCCAACAACACGTCGATGTTCCGGGAACGCAGCCAGCTGACCACAGCCTGGACGGTCGACTTCACTTCCGGAAATTTTGGTTTCGTCAGGATGCCGATACTTTTACTTTTCATAGTCGAGACCGCAAGATGCTGAGGTGAGGAGCCGGTTGAAAGGTGCGGGATTGTATCGAGATGATTCTTTGACTGTCAAACACGAGCGCCGTGATGTCGCCGGTTTCACGATCGCGTACACGTGCACAGGTGCGTGCGATTCGACAGTCGTAGCGCGCCTTCCGCGATTCGCTCAATACCTTGACACCCCATATTGCGGTAGTTAGAATCACACCATGACGAGTGTATGAGTCGTCAATCTGCATCACATCACTCAGCTAAGGCTTCTCATCAAGACCCCATCACCATAAGGAGGCGGGATGTTCGAACGGTTCACGGACAAGGGTCGCAAGATCATCATCCTGGCACGTGAAGAAGCCGAGCGCCATCAGAACGATTACCTGGGCACCGAGCACCTGGTGTTGGCCATCCTTCGCGAGACGGATGGGATTGCGCTGATGATTCTCAAAAAAATGGGGCTCTCCACGGAACAGATCCGGCTCGAAATCGAGCGGAATCTGCCGGGCGGAGGGACAACCATGACCTTCGGCGAAATTCCATTCAGCCCGCGGGTCAAGAAAGTCATCGAGTACGGCGTGGAAGAAGCCCGGCTGCTCGGGCACAATCACATCGGCAGTGAGCATCTCCTGCTGGGCCTCCTGCGTGAGGAGGAAGGCATCGGCGGAAAAATCCTCAGAAGTCTGGGCGCCAATCTGTTGACCGCCCGGCAGTTGACGGTCACCTTCCTCCGAAAGTCCGCCCCGCGGGAACGGGACCGCAAGAGCAACACCCCGGCACTCGACGAATTCGGACGTGACCTGACTCAACTCGCCCAGGAGGGGCAGTTGGATCCCGTCATTGGACGTGCGGATGAAATCGAGCGGGTGCTGCAGATCCTGAGCCGCCGCTCGAAAAACAATCCCGTGCTCATCGGAGAGTCCGGCGTCGGAAAAACCGCCATCGTCGAGGGCTTGGCACAGCGGATCATCGCATCCGAAGTGCCGGACAATCTGCTGTCTCGCCGCGTCATCGCACTCGATCTCGGCTCCCTCGTGGCCGGCACCAAGTACCGCGGCCAGTTTGAAGAGCGCCTCAAAGTGGTGATGAAGGAGATCGTGCAGGCGGGCAACATCATTATTTTCATCGACGAGTTGCACACGCTGGTCGGTGCCGGCGCCGCTGAAGGCTCAATCGACGCCTCCAACATGCTCAAGCCGGCCCTGTCGCGCGGCGAAATCCAGTGCATCGGGGCCACCACGCTGGACGAATACCGCAAACACATTGAGAAGGACGGGGCACTCAAACGTCGTTTTCAACCGATCCATGTCCAGCCGCCGAGCACGGATGAGACCGTCCGCATCATCCAGGGCCTGCGCGACCGTTACGAAGAACATCATGGTGTGGAGATTACCGAAGACGCCATCGTAGAAGCGGTCAAGTTGGCGGATCGATACATCACCGACCGGTTCCTGCCGGATAAGGCCATCGATCTGATCGATGAAACAGGTTCCCGCGCCAAGCTGCAGACCTATGCGCTGCCGTCGGAACTCAAGGCGCTGGAGCAGGAACTGAAGAAAATCTCCCGGGAGAAGGAACTGGCCATCTCGATGCAAAACTTCGAGGAAGCCGTCCGGCACCGGGAAGAAGAAGAGCGCTTGAGAAAATTGCTGGACGAGTCCAAGCGCGAATGGAAAAAGAATCAGGAAAAACACAAGCCGACCATCGGCAAGGAAGAGGTCGCGTATGTCGTGTCAAAAATGACCGGCATACCGCTCTTTAAGTTAGAAGAGGAAGAGTCCAACAAATTGCTCCGCATGGAGGAGTTCCTCCACAAACGGGTCATTGGACAGAACGAGGCCATTTCGGCAGTTGCACGCGCAATTCGTCGCTCAAGGGCCGGCCTCAAGGAAGCGAAAAAACCCATCGGGTCCTTTATTTTCCTCGGCCCGACCGGTGTCGGAAAAACGGAGTTGGCGCGCACTCTTGCTGAATTCCTGTTTAATAGTGAGGATGCGTTGATTCGCATCGACATGTCGGAATACCAAGAGAAGTTCACCAGTTCGCGTCTCTTCGGAGCGCCTCCCGGATACGTGGGTTATGAAGAAGGCGGACAACTGACCGAAAAGGTTCGCCGCCGCCCATACTCCGTGGTGCTGTTCGACGAAATCGAAAAAGCGCATCCAGACGTGTTCAACGTCCTCCTCCAAGTACTCGATGACGGTGTCCTGACGGACAGCTTGGGGAGGAAAGTCGATTTCAAGAACACGGTCGTCATCATGACGTCCAACATCGGCACCAAGTTGATCCAGAAGGGTGTGTCGCTCGGATTCCAGAATGATGAAAAGAGCGGCCAAGAAGGACGCAGGAAAGATGAAGTGATGGGCGAACTGCGCCGATCCTTCAGCCCGGAATTCCTGAACCGGATCGACGAAATCGTCGTCTTCCACCCGCTGGAGAAAGATCACCTGATTCACATCCTGGACATTCTGCTGCGGGAGTTGAATCTCCGCCTCATCGACAAAAGCGTCAGCATCGAAGTGGACGACGAGGTCAAGCAGTGGCTTATCAAGGAAGGCTACGAGCCGCTGTATGGCGCGCGCCCGATGCGCCGCATTATCCAGCGAGCCATCGGCGATCCGTTGTCTGAAGAGCTCATCAAGGGCCGTTTCAAGGACAACCGAAAGATTAAGGTCGTCCTGCGAGACGGTGCACCGGCGTTTATCGAACAGGAGGCCATGGCGGGCGTCTAGCTCGAAGGCCATCCGTGAGGATAGGATCGACGCGTACTTGAGATCCTGTAGTACTACCGGCAACCCCCGCGGTCCTCAGTCGGACCCGGGGGTTGCCGTTTTTTCGAAGGCAAACCATCGTTCATGAGATTTCGGCTCATCCCGTCTCAGCTTCTACCCATGGGGAGTGGAGCTCCGACGCTGCTCTTGCGCATCCTGCGTAAGGTCATGTCCGCGACCGCACGAACTGTATGGCACCTGTCTGCAGCATGACCACCCTCGACGCAAACACCGTCCTCGGTCCAATCCTGGGAATTGAAACATCCTGCGATGAAACGGCTGCGGCCGTGCTCGATGGCACCGGACAGGTCCTGTCCAATGTCATTTCCTCCCAACAGGCGGTCCATGAGCGATTCGGCGGGGTTGTGCCGGAATTGGCGTCGCGCGCGCATATTCAAAATGTGGATCATGTGACTCGATGTGCCCTGGACAATGCAAGACTCGGGTGGCAAGACCTCACCGCCGTTGCCGTGACGCAAGGGCCCGGGCTGGCCGGCGCCCTCTTGGTCGGGCTGAGTTACGCGAAGTCCATTGCCTATGCGCTGGGCATTCCCTTGGTCGGCGTCAGTCACCTTGAAGGCCATATCGCTTCTGCCTGGATCGATCGCCCGGCGTTTCCACGAACCTGCGTGGTGTTGATCGCATCAGGGGGCCACACTCATCTGTTTCATGCAGACGAGTCGGGTGGTTTCCGGCTCATGGGACGTACGATCGACGATGCGGCCGGAGAGGCCTTCGACAAAGGTGCACAGATGCTGGGCCTGGGCTACCCCGGTGGGCCGCTCATCGATGCTGCCGCCCGCAAGGGGCGCCCGACGGCAGTGCGGTTCCCTCGCTCTCGTGTGAGAACCGGAGCGTTAGATTTCAGTTTCAGCGGGTTGAAAACCGCCCTGCTCTATCACCTTCAAAACCTGACCCCACACGCGATCGTCGAACAGCAGGCCGACTTGGCAGCCGGGTATCAAGAGGCCATCGTGGACGTCCTCGTGCGACAGGCGTTCGCAGCGGTCGAGCGAGCAGGGGTGTCCGCGCTCGCGGTCGTCGGTGGGGTGTCGGCGAATTCCCGGCTGCGAGCGAAATTGGCTGAGCGGGCCGCCAAAGAGGGGATAGAGTTGGGACTCCCGGCTCTCTCGTATTGCACCGACAATGCCGCGATGATCGCCGCCGCAGGGCAGCGGGCTCTGCTCCTCGGCCAGGTTACGGCGTTGGACGGCGAGGCCTTGCCGAATTGTGCGTTGCCTTCCGCCGCCCCTGGCGAAGCCACTCGCCGGAGGCGACAACACTCGAGTGCTCTGGGAGTCTGACCATCGCGACCATTCACGGACAAATCAGCGGTCTGAAAGCGAGTCACCTTGCGGCGTTGGAGCGGTTGTACCGTCGGCGCATTCCGGCTTCCGTCGTGATCACGGCCGAACTGGCGCGCACGGCGAGCCAGCTCTCACGCGACATGCGCCGTCCCATCGGACTGCTTATCACGCGCCGGGGAATCATCGAACAGGTATTGGTCGGGCCGGGGTGCGCCCCCACCATCGAATCGATGGCGAAATTCAGAGTCGGCGCACACTCCCTGCGAGGACTCCGACTCATCCGGACACATCTGCACGAAGAGCCGCTCAGCCAGGAAGACATCACCCACCTCGCAATGCTGCGTCTGGATTTGATCGGCGTGCTCGGTGTCACCCAGGAAGGGGAACCCAGCCTCTTGCATCTGGCCCATCTGCTGCCGCCCAACCCCGAGGGCGAGGTCTGCCGTCTCCTTAAACCGGTCCCATTCCACGAACTCGACCTCCAATTGGATACGTTTCTGCATGCCCTCGAAAGCGACCTTCAGCGTTCAGCGACTCACCATACGGTATCCGCCGGCACGGAATCCGCAATTCTGGTGAGCGCATCGCCCCGAAGTCGCGCCGAGCAGGAAGAGCACCTGGAAGAGCTGAGTGAGCTGGCCGAATCGGCCGGCGTTCGCGTGCTCGACCGTGTCGTCCAGCGCACCCAGGAGGGCTACGAACGGTACGTGCTCGGCAAAGGGAAATTGAAAGAGATGGTGATGCGCGCGCTCCAAAAGGGCGCCGACCTGATCATTTTCGACCAGGATCTTGCTCCCGCACAGGCAAGAGCGATCTCCGAGGTGACGGACATCCAAGTCATCGATCGGACCCAGCTCATTCTGGATATTTTCGCCCGCCGCGCTCACACGCGGGAAGGGAAGGTACAGGTCGAGTTGGCCCAGCTGCGTTACCTGCTCCCGAGGCTCCTTGGACATGGTACCTCACTGTCACGTCTTGGAGGAGGCATCGGATCGAGAGGCCCGGGCGAAACCAAACTGGAGACCGATCGCCGCCGCATCCGCGATCGCATCGCGCACCTGGAGCGAGACCTTGCGGATGTCGCCCGCCATCAGGATCAGCGCCGAGCGAGGCGTATCCGGCAGGGGCTCCCCATTCTTTCCATCGTCGGATATACGAACGCCGGAAAATCGACGTTGCTTAACGCCCTGACCCAGAGCGAGATCCCCGCACAGGATCGGCTCTTTGAAACGCTCGACACCACCAGCCGCCGCCTACGCTTCCCGCACGACCGGGAAGTCATCGTCACCGATACCGTGGGATTTATCCGGGACCTCCCCAAAGACTTGGTCGGCGCCTTTCGTACGACCCTGGAAGAACTCCGTGATGCCGATCTGTTGCTCCACGTGGTAGATGCCTCTGCAATCAGCATCGATCAGCAGATCCACGCGGTCGACAGCATCCTTCAGTCGCTGAACATGGAGACCATTCCACGCGTCACGGTCCTCAACAAATGCGACCGGCTTGCCGCACAGGAAGTCACCTCGCTGAGCGCACGTTATCATGCCATCGGCATTTCGGCCTTGAACCGGGACAGTCTGCGTCCGTTGATCGCGCATCTTGAGACACTCCTGCCTGTGGTGCCATTCCTCTCACCGCTTGCGGAGCATCCGGACCAACCGCCACAGGACCTCGCACTTGCATCTCAATCCTAAGCACTGCACAATTGGCGCCCACCAGCAACGCACCATGAAATCCGTCGTGACACCGACATCTTCCGCCTCCGCGGAACGCCGCCGCCTCCAGCGCATACTCACCACGTTACGAGACACCGCACCGGCCATGAAGGTGGAATTGGACCACCGCACCCCCTGGGAACTGCTGGTGGCCACCATCCTGTCGGCGCAATGCACCGACCAGCGTGTCAACCAGGTCACGCCGAATCTGTTCCGCCGGTATCGCCACCCGCGCGAGTATGCGGAGGCCGACCCGGCAGAACTGGAAGCCCTGATCCGCCCGACCGGATTCTTCAAAACAAAAGCCAAGAATCTGATGCAGTGCGCCAAGGTCGTCACCGAGCGATTTGACGGTGAGGTGCCGGATACGATGGACGCCCTCACGACCCTGCCGGGAGTCGGACGCAAAACGGCGAATGTGCTCCTCGGCAATGTGTTCGACAAGCCGGCTGTGGTGGTCGATACCCATGTCAAACGCGTCTCCGGACGCCTGCACCTGACTCGCCATACGGATCCGGACAAAGTTGAAGCCGACCTACAAATGTTACTGCCTGCACGCCAGTGGACGGAAGGATCACAACGGCTCCTTCTGCACGGCCGATACGTGTGCCTCGCGCGCGCACCGAAATGCCGAGACTGTGCGATCGCTTCAGAGTGCCGTTGGGAGGGGAAAACCGTACGATGATCCGGAGCATGACAGGGTATGGGAAAAAGGACGTGACCTCGCAGACCGCAAGCGTCACCGTGGAGATCCGTTCAGTCAACCACCGGTTTCTGGAAGTGGCGGTGCGAGTGCCTCGTTCCCTCGCACAGGTGGAAGACCAGATTCGAAAAGCCGTGCAGCAACGCTGCCTGCGAGGTCGGGTCGATGTCTCGGTCTCCGTCCATGCCGCCGGCGGAAGCCTGAAAACCGTCCAGATCGATCAGGCGCTCGCCAAGCAATATCATGTCGCCCTCAAGAAACTGCAAAAGAGCCTCGGGCTGAAAGGCAGCCTCGATATCTCCCTGTTAGCCGGATTTCGGGACATCGTTTCGATCACCGATGAACCGGTCGACACCGAACATCTGGGCAAAACGGTCGTGCGAGCCCTCGGTGGCGCCCTGACGGACCTGGAAAAGATGCGTCGACGAGAAGGGGATGCGCTGCTGAAGGACCTGAATGCGCATCTGGATGCGATTCGCGCCGCGAAATCCGCGGTGGCGGATCGAGCACCGGAACTCGCTGCGAACGCATTTGGTCGCATGAAGGGGCGGATTGAAGCCCTTCTTCAGACCGAACTTCCGGACCCCGCACGACTCCAGCAGGAACTCGCCCTCTATGCCGACCGATCGGACATCTCGGAAGAATTGGTCAGACTCGAGTCACATATGCTACAGTTCGACCAGACGCTCCACAGCAAGGAGTCCGTGGGGAAGACCTTGGAGTTTCTGCTTCAGGAAATGGGACGGGAAGTCAATACAATCGGCTCGAAAGCAAACGACGCCGACATTGCCGCGCTGGTCGTCCGCATGAAAGCCGAACTGGAAAAATTGCGCGAACAAGTTCAAAATGTCGAGTAAGGCCGCTCCCGCCGTCGGCAGCACGAATCTATGAGCACTGCGCCCGTTCCACCCAACGAGAAACCGGCACACGTACGACGGGGCATCCTCTTTATCATTTCCGCTCCATCGGGAAGCGGGAAGACCACGCTGTGCAAACAGATCGCGGCCAACGTCCCCGGTCTGTGGCATTCGGTGTCCTACACTACACGCAAGCCTCGGCCGGGAGAGGTAAACGGTAAGGATTATCATTTCCTGGACGAGGCGGCATTCCGGCAGATGATCGACCGGAACGAGTTTGTGGAATGGGCCCATGTCTATGGGAATTTGTATGGAACGCCTCGCAAGGAACTGACGGAAAAGATGGAACAGGGCATCGACGTGCTTCTCGAAATCGACGTCCAAGGTGCCCGTTCGGTAAAGAAAAAATTTGAAGACGGTGTCTATATTTTCATTCTTCCGCCCTCGTTTGATACCTTGCGCACACGCTTGCAGAACAGGGCCGGGGATTCGCCCGAAGAGATTCAACGCCGCCTGCAGAAGGCCAAAGAAGAAGTGTGGAGCTACCGCGAGTACTACTACATCGTCCGGAATGACGACCTGAAGCAGTCGTTGAAGGAACTAGAAAGCATTTTTCTGGCGGAACGGACCAAAACCAAACGCCTGAATATGACCTGGTTGGAAGAAAAATTCATTCTCGACAAAGAGGGGAAGCCGGGCAATGCCGCTCCGGCCCCCGCATCAAAGGAGCAGCCGAATCATGGGTGAAATGTTGACGTTATTGCCTGAATACTCCAGCGACGAATTCGATTCCCGACACCGGCTGGTGATCGTGGCCGCGCAACGGGCGAAGCAGTTAGTCCAAGGCGCGCGCATGACCGCCGCGTCCAAGTTCACCAAAGAAACCAGCATCGCCCTCGACGAGGTCTTGCGCCACAAGGTGAAATTCCTGGTCGGCAAGGAAGCCCGAGATGCGATCAAGGAATCCAAGCGCGTGAAAGAAGGCGAAACCGAACGGCTCGCCATGATGACGGGTGAAGATGCCAAGGAAATCAAGAAAGAGCTGAGCGTGTACGTCGACGATACCGCAAAACCCGCTGCCGCCCCGGAGGGCGAGGAGTAGTCTTCCTTCGTGCAGACCACCGGCCCCTCACTCCCGGGTGTCCGCCTTGTGCTCGCCGTCACAGGGAGTATCGCCGCTTATAAGGCGGTGAGTCTGCTGCGCCTCCTCCGGCGAGAAGCCGCCACGGTCGACGTGGTCATGACGGCCGGCGCCCGCCGGTTCGTGACCCCCTTGACCTTTGAAGTGTTATCCGGTTCGCATGTCGCGACGGATCTCTTCGAGGCCCACCAGGAAATGCTCCATCTCTCCCTGCCGGAGCAGGCTCAGGCCATCGTCATTGCACCGGCCACGGCCAATTGTCTCGCCAAGGCCGCGCTTGGACTCGCCGATGATCTCCTCTCGACGATGCTCCTCACGACCCAGTGTCCGGTGATTTTCGCTCCCGCCATGGACGGGGACATGTGGCAACATCCGACAGTAGTGGAACATGTCTCCACGCTCCGTGCTCGCGGAGCGGTGATCGTGGAACCAGAAGAAGGGCCGCTCGCGTCCGGCCGCTCCGGCCAAGGACGATTCGCCGATGAACAACGAATCCTGACAGCCCTCCAAACCGCGCTGTTCCCACGACGGGACTGGTCTGGCCGGCGGGTGCTCATTTCTGCCGGCCCGACACAGGAGGCGATCGACCCGGTACGATTTATTTCCAACCGGTCGTCGGGGAAGATGGGATATGCACTGGCCGAGGCCGCCCGGATGCGGGGTGCGGAGGTGGTGCTGGTGTCAGGCCCCACGGCACTTCCCGCGCCGACCGGCGTCGACTACTGTCCCGTGACCACTGCCGAAGACATGCGGAAGGCCCTGCTGAGCCGGTTTACCTGGAGCGACACCGTCATCATGGCCGCCGCGGTCGCAGATTTTCGTCCTGCGCAACCAGCCCAGCACAAACTGAAGAAGCGCCATCGCCCGATCACTCAGTTAGCGCTCACCCCGACGGACGATATTCTCCAAGAGTTGGGCGAGCGCCGCACGACACAAGTACTGGTCGGGTTCGCGGCGGAAACCGAGGATCTCCTTGCCCACGCGCGAGAAAAGCTGCATGCTAAACACGTCGACCTGCTCGTCGCTAATGACGTCTCGGCGGCAGGCTCCGGGTTTGGGTCAGACACCAACCGGGTTGTCCTGCTGGCCTCCGACGGCGAGGCCGAGGAGCTTCCTCTTCTGCCGAAACGCGACGTCGCAGACCGGATTCTCGACCGGATCCTGACCCTGCAGACCGGCCGTCGGATGACAACATAACCTGAGCGTTCCCGTCGTGAAGGAGCCGTACGTGGCAGCATCTCCGCGGATCGATCCGGCTATCGCCGCAGAAATTGATCGATTGGCCACAGCCGTGGCCAAAAATCCTCGCTCGAAAGACTTTCTTCCCCTTGCGGATGAGTACATCAAGGCCGGCATGTGGCAGGAAGCCGCCGCCGTCCTCGAAGATGGCCTCACGGTCTATCCTGGCTTTGTGACCGCCATGGCCGCGCTGGGGCGGGTCTACGACCAGCTTGGACAGACAGCGAAGGCCAAAGCTATTCTCGAAGACGTCGTGAAGCAACGCCCCGACAATCTCCGCGCGCATCGTATTCTGGCGAAGCTCTACCAGAGCGCAGGGCACACCGAACTGGCCTTGAGTTCCTGCATGGCCATCCTCACTGCCAATCCCTTCGACGAGGAAGCGCTCTCCCTGAAGCGGACCATAACCGGCGCACCGATCGACCTGCCGCCGGCGAGGCGCGAGAAAACACGTCTCGGGGCTCAGGCCTCTTCCGAAGGACACAAGGTCGAGAGCCCTGCTGCCGTCGGTGCCGACTCGCTCCGGCCATCGACACCAGCGAGCAAGGCAGCCGCGGCCACACCCGTGAGTGCATCGGTGCCGGAACCGTCCCCCAGAAAACATGCGGCGACGATCGCTCGCCTCGAAGCGTGGCTCGGAACCATTCAATCCAAACGCCACCCTGAATCTGGACCACGCTAATCCTCTCGGCTTCTCCTGTCACTCTGCGATCAGCGTTTGACCCACCCCCGGCAGCCTGTTAGAATGCCGCCGCTGCTGGCAGCTCTATCCATTGCAGCCTACTGACAACCGGGGCGCGCGACAGACAGATGCTGCGGCTGCTTGTGCTTCATGGTCCCAATCTCAATCTTCTGGGCACACGAGAACCGTCCGTCTATGGGCGAGTGTCGTTACCGGACATCAACAAGTCCATCGCCCGCCGTGCCGGCGAGTTGGGGATTGCGGTACAGACCAAGCAAACCAATATGGAAGGGGAGCTGGTCACCTGGATTCAGAACGCCCGGGGGCATTTCGACGGCATCATCATCAATCCGGCTGCGTATACCCACACCAGCATTGCGATTCGTGATGCGATTGCCGCCGTTGCACTGCCGACGGTGGAAGTGCACTTGTCGAACATTCACCAGCGAGAGGAGTTTCGCCACCACTCCTTCATCGCAGCGGTCGCCGTGGGCCAGATTGCCGGATTCGGTCCGACCGGATATCTGCTGGCCCTGGAAGCCTTGACCGCGCATCTTGAAGCAGGTGGCACACCGTCGCGCTCCCGCGCGCACGTGAAGAAGAACCCTACGGCTTCGCGCCGTTGAACCTGTTGTACCAAGGAGAGTCGTTGTGATTTCGACCGCAGAGTTTCGGAACGGCAGCCCGTTAATGGTAGAAGGCCAACCCTTTTATATCGTGGAATTCCAGCACGTCAAACCCGGCAAGGGGGGGGCATTCGTCCGGACGAAGCTGAAGAGTTATCTGTCCGGCAACGTCCTCGACCGGACCTTCCGTTCTGGAGAAAAGTTCGAAACACCCCAGATCGAAGAATGCGACATGCAGTTCCTCTATGCCACGAACGACTCCTACACGTTCATGGACACGGAAACCTTCGAGCAGTCGACCTACGAAAAAAGTCAGTTGGGCAGCAATGCCGACCTGCTTAAAGAAAACATGATCGCAAAGATCCTCATTTACGAGCACAAGCCGATTACGGTCGTACTGCCGAACTTCATCGAACTGAAGGTGGTGGACGGCGAACCGGGCGTTCGAGGCGACACGGCTTCCGGTGGAAGCAAACCGGTGACGGTGGAGACCGGCGCCACGATCAAGGTGCCGCTGTACCTGGAAATCGGAGAAACCATCCGCATCGATACCAGAACCCGTGAATTTGTGGAGCGCGTGCGTTGAGCCCATCACGTAAAAAGACCGGAAAGAGCCGGAACGCCGGCAAACCGATCGTCATTCCGAGCGCCTTCGCCCCTCGCCCGCCGGGAGCCGATCAGATGTTGCTGCAGCCGGAACATGCGGCACACATTCAGCAATTGGCCGACCTGTTGAAGCGCAATCACCTGACCGAATTGGAAATCGAACGCAGCGGGGTTCGCATTCGTCTCCGACATGAACCGGCCGTTCGCGCCACCACGACGCACACGGTGGAAACGGTACAACATCCATCGACATCGGGCGGCGCGGCGCCGGCGGCACAAACCCGCCAACCCGCGGACACCGATGGCCAGGTTACGATCACCTCGCCGATCGTCGGCACCTTCTATCGATCGCCGTCCCCCGACGCCGATCCCTATGTGGAGGAGGGGGATTATGTCAGGAAGGGCCAGGTCTTGTGCATCGTGGAAGCGATGAAACTGATGAACGAGATCGAGTCCGAGGCCGACGGAAGGATTACCAAAATTCTCGCGGAAAGCACCAAACCCGTCGAGTATGGACAACCGCTCTTCTTGATCGACCCCGGCGCCACACCCTAGACGCAACGGTCATGGGGATTCGTGATGGAAGCGGTCCGGGACCTTCCTGCCTTAGGAATTTCCAGCTCCCTGTATGGGCGATGGCCGGACCGGTCGGCCGATCCCGATGGAGTCGTGGCCCTGACAATGGCGTGGTGTAGGAAACAGAGATCGAGCATGACGCGCAGCGGAGTATCTCGTGTTTAAAAAAGTGCTGGTTGCCAATCGTGGAGAAATCGCTCTACGGGTGATCCGGGCGTGCAAGGAACTCGGGGTGAAAACCGTCGCGATTCATTCCGAAGCCGACGCCGCGAGCCTGCACGTGCGGGCAGCAGACGAACATGTCTGTGTCGGCCCTCCCGAAGCCGCCCTCAGCTATCGCAACATTCCGAATGTGCTCAGCGCCGCCGAGGTCACCGGCGCGGATGCCATTCATCCGGGTTACGGGTTCCTGTCCGAGAACGCGCATTTCGCCGAAGTCTGCGAGTCGATCGGCGTCAAGTTCATCGGCCCGACCTCTGAAAACATCGCCTTGATGGGCGACAAATCCAAAGCCCGCGAAGTCGTGGCCAAGAAAGGCCTCCCGGTCACACCGGGGAGTCCCGGCGAACTCCGGAGCGAACAGGATGCGCAAGAGGCCGCCAAGACGATCGGCTTCCCCGTCATCATCAAAGCGTCGGCGGGCGGAGGCGGACGCGGCATGCGCGTGGTCAATAAGCCGGAAGAACTCACCCGGGCGTTTCAAGCGGCGCAAGCCGAAGCCAAATCCACGTTTGGGCACGATGGCGTCTATCTCGAACGGTACTTCCTCGAACCGCGGCATATCGAAGTGCAGATCGTGGCCGACAACCGCGGCCATGTCGTGCACCTCGGCGAGCGTGACTGCTCGATCCAGCGGCGCCACCAGAAGCTGGTGGAGGAAACCCCGTCGCCGGCCATCGATGACCGGCTGCGCCGGGAAATCGGGCGAACCGCGGTCGAGGCCGTCAAAGCCATCCGCTATTGCAACGTCGGCACGGTGGAATTCCTGCTCGACAAAGATCGCAACTTCTTCTTCATGGAAGTGAACACGCGCATCCAGGTGGAACACCCCATCACCGAAATGGTCACCGGCATCGACTTGGTCAAGGAACAGATCCGTATCGCCTCGGGCATGCCGCTCTCGTTCAAGCAACCGGACATCAAACTGAACGGGCACAGTTTCGAGTGCCGGATCAACGCGGAGGATCCGGAAAAATTCACGCCCTGCCCCGGGCAAATCACGAAATATTCCGCTCCCGGCGGTTTGGGCATCCGCGTGGATTCCGCCATGGAGCCCAATGCCACAGTCGTGCCGTACTACGATTCGCTCATCGCGAAGCTCATCACCCATGGCCGGGATCGCCAGGAAGCCATGGCTCGGATGCGCCGGGCCCTGGACGAGTTTGTCATCGAGGGAATCAAGACGACCATCCCGCTACACCGGAAGATTTTCAACGATCCGGACTTCCAAAAGGGGCATGTCTCCACGACGTTCCTCGATCGCTTCCTCGCCGGACAGTCGTCCTAGTCGATCGGCGAGGCCAGGGAGCACGCCACGTCTCACGCCACACACCACCAGTTGCTCGCCGGGTTGTATCTCGTCTTAGACCCGAGCATCCGGCCTGATCGTCCGCTCGTCGATGTGCTGCGTCAGGCCGCGGCCTTGGGTGTCCGCCTCTTTCAATATCGCGACAAACTGGCCACGATGAAGGCTGCCTACACCCAGGCTCTGGTTCTGCGCCAGGCCGCCACGGAGGTCGGATCCTGCTTCATCATCAACGATCGTTGCGACCTCGCCTTGGCCGTGAACGCAGATGGCGTGCATCTCGGTCAGGACGATCTGCCCGTCGCCGACGCGCGTCGGCTCTTGGGCCCTGAGAAACTGATCGGACTCTCCACCCACAACCCCGGACAGGTCCGAGAGGCCGAAGAACTCAAGCCGGACTATATCGGCTTCGGCCCGATTTTCAGCACGGCCACCAAAGCCGATCACGATCCTATCGTCGGGCTGGAGGGCTTGCGTGCCGCCCGGGCATCGACTACCTTGCCCCTATTTGCCATCGGCGGCATCACGGCGGACCGGGTGGGAGAGATCCTCGCGGCAGGAGCGAACGGAGTGGCGGTCATCTCGGCAATTCTCAAAGCTCAGGACCTCGAGCAGGCGATCAGGACTTTTCAGCGCCCCTGGTCAGGACCATCCCGGCCAACTCCCTGATCGGGAGACTGTCGGCGGCAGCATCGACCGCATCGGCCCACGCACAATCCGCATGAGACTGATAGGGAAGCGGACCGAGCACCGGCACCGAGACCCGGTCGCGCAACACGGCCATTGTGGAGGCCTGCTGCTCCTGTTGAACCGCACCGCAGGGAGCCTGTGTTTCGTTCAAAAGCAGGGCAACGACGGGAATCTTGCGATGCTCGAGCGCTTCCAACGTCAGCAGCGCGTGGTTGATCCCGCCAAGTCCAACTCGCCCGACGAGCACGACCGGCAGCCGGAGACGGACGATCAGATCGCGGAAATCCCAATCCTGGCCCATCGGTACAAGCACACCGCCGGCACCTTCGACCACCAGGCAGACGTGCCGCGCCGCCAACTGCGCGTAACGATCCATGATGATGTCTTGATCGATCCTCTGACCTTCGGCGGAAGCGGCGGACAGCGGAGCCAACGGCAACGGAAAGCGATAGGGCGAAACACAATCAAGCGAATCATCCACCTGAGCAGCCGCCATCAGCCGGGCCGCATCGCTCTGGTCAGGCACAGCGGAGGATACGCCGGTTTCGATCGGCTTCATCACCCCGACCGCACAGCCCAGCCGCACAAGCCGCCGAGCCAGCGCGGCAGACACAAGCGTCTTTCCCACTCCCGTATCCGTTCCCGCGACACATACTCCGTTACCCATTCGCTGTTCTTTTCTCTACCACAGGTGAACCACACGGGATCGTCCCGTGAACTCGACGACGCAGTTTCCCAGCAGGATGCTTACAACGACTTCCAGCCAGGCCGCAGGAAGGACGACGACTGAGGCGGACCATTATGGTACCTTGCAAGGCGACGTACCTTCGAACACGCAGCTCGGGAGATGGTCCGCATTCCTGTCAGACAATCCGGCTGTCCAGATTCCACACCTGCCCGGACACATCCGGCAGTTGCGCCAACCGGCAGATGGTCATGCTCACATCGTTCATGTTAGATACCCGCCCCAGCACATGATCCTGCAACTCATCGGCAGTCGGATAGGATTCGCCCGCCAGATTAGTGAGTTGCCAACCGGGACAGATGAGATTGACCCGGATGTTATAGGGCCCCCATTCGCGGGCCGCCGTCTGCACCAGGCCGATGAGTCCGGCCTTCGAGGCAGCATAGGCGCCCTGTCCGCTTGTGCCGTGCAGTCCGGCATACGAGCCGATCACGAGGATGGAGCCGCCTCCGGTCGTCATCACGGCGGCCGCCGCTGTCATGCTGCGATAGGTGCCGCTTAGATTCGTCTCGATGATCCGCTGCCAGTCTTCTTCCGGGAAGCGCACAACCAAATGGCTCCCCGCGATCCCGGCAACGCAGAGCAGCACATCCAACCGGCCACGCCTGCATTGGAGGTCGTCGACCATCGCCTGCACAGCATCTCGAGACCGGATGTCCGCCTGAAACAGGGCACCCTCTCCACCCGCTGCCGTCAATTCAGCAAGGGTGTCTTCCGCCGCGTGTCGGCGACTGAAGTAATGGACGCCCACCCAAAACCCGTCCCGCGCGAATGCGAGGCAGAGGCGGCGACCGATCCCACCGGAGGCGCCGGTCACCAGCACCGTACGAGACGGCGAAGCAGGGGAAGAGGATGGAAATGTGTTCGGTATCACGGCCGGCGATTATGCGAGCCGGACGGGGAGAAGGCAAGAGACCGCTACAGACTCAGGGCGTCTTGCTGCCGCCCATCGGGTATGGTACCGTGATTTTTTGACTGGAGGACAGCCGGAATGGTTCAGAATCTGATTCGCTCAACTGTGATTGCCGTGGGCATCCTCGGACCCGTGGCCATCCTCATGGGACAAGACCAGGCCTCTGCCACCGAAGGAGGACAAGCCATCGCGCAGTCTGCGGATTATTTTCCCGACACCGTCGGCACCCGCTGGCAATATCGCGGGCAGATCTCAGAAGGACCGTTGCAGACCATCGACAATAAGTACTTCAGCAACGTCTCCACCGTCACCGGCACCCGCACCTTAAAGGGCGGCCTGGTCGTCACCGTGTTTCACGATACCAATCCCGGCAACCACGGCCCCTCCGACAGCTTCTACCGGCGCGATGCGGCCGGCGTGGTCTACTACGGATCCGAACCCGGCACGCCGCTGGAAAAGCAACTCACACCCTATCAGATCATTCGCTTCCCCATGAAAGTGTCGCAATCGTTCCAGCAGTTCAACCGCACCGACATCGACTTCGGCAGCGACATCGATGGAGATGGCACGAACGAGCATGTGGACGTGGAAGGACTGTCGACGGTGATGGGCCAGGAATCGATCACGGTGCCGGCGGGCACGTACCCTGACGCCGTGCGTGTGGAGGCTCGCATGACTCTCAAGATCCGTCTGTCCTCGGTCGATCGTACCGCGGTCGGCACGGATGTCATGACCGCGTGGTTCGCCAAGGGTGTGGGGCTGGTGAAGTATATCGAACGGCAGGAGTTGGCTTCGCTCAAAGATGACCGCGGAAACATCACGGACATCACGGAGGAGCTCGAAGAGGTCAGCGTGAAATCGGCACCGGGCCTACAGGGTCGGAACGAAACCTCGCCTGAGCGTCTGTTCGCTGACGACACGCGCAACCAGGAATTGCTTCACGTAGTCGTCGCCCCCGGCCTTCGCACCGACGCCCGATAGCCGGTGGCCGCCGAACGGCTGGCGACCGACCAGCGCACCGGTGATGACGCGGTTGATGTAGAGGTTCCCGACGTCGAACTTCTCCCGCGCCTGTGCAATATGCCGGGGGCTGCGCGAGAAGAGCCCGCCGGTCAGCGCATAGGCCGTGCCGTTGGCCAGATGCAGCGCCTGCTCAAACGATGCGGCTCGCATCACGGCCAGCACCGGACCAAAGATTTCCTCCTGAGCCAGCCGACGGGTTGGTTCGATGTCCGCGATCACGACCGGACCAACCGTATACCCGGCCCCCTCCGTCGACCGATCCACCACCACGCGTCCCTCACGCCGCCCAATCTCGATGTAGTCCAGAATGCGCCGCTTGGCGCGTGAATCGATGACCGGCCCGACCTGCGTGGCGGGGTCGTCGGCCGTGCCGATGCGCAGGCTCATCACGGCATCGCTCAGCCGGTCGAGGAAGGCGTCGTGAATCTGCTCCGAGACAATCACCCGGGAGCAGGCGGAACATTTCTGCCCGGCATAGCCAGTGAACGACTGCACCACGCCGGTGACCGCTTCGTCGAGATCCGCCGTCTCATCGACGATGATGGCGTTTTTCCCGCCCATCTCGGCAATGACCCGCTTCACCACCTGTTGTCCCGGCTGTGACAGCGCCGACGATTGGAGTATGCCCAGCCCCACGTCCTTCGATCCGGTAAAGGCAATCGTTCTGACGGCAGCAGCGCCCACCAGTTCACGCCCGAGTTCAGGCCCGCCGGGCACATACTGCACCACACCAGCGGGCACGCCGGCATCCAGCAGAATTCGCACCAGGTGGTAGCCAATCGCCGACGCGCGCTCCGATGGCTTGAAGAGTACCGGATTGCCTGCCACCAACGCCGCCGCCACCATGCCGGTCGGAATCGCCAGCGGGAAATTCCAGGGGGCAATGACCGCCGTCAGGCCACGCGCCGTCCAGTACAGCTCATTGAGTTCGCCGGGATAGCGGCCGAGACGGGGCGGAGGATCGAGCCGTGCCATCTCTCGTGCATAGTACTCGAGGAAATCGATGGCCTCGGCGATGTCGGCGTCGGCCTCGCGCCAGGGCTTGCCCTCCTCGAACACTTCCCAGGCCGCGAGTTCCCATCGTTGGGCCCGCATCAAGGAGGCAGCCTGGCGCATCACCGCAACGCGGTCGGCGACCGGCCGTCTACTCCAGGCCTCTGCATGGGACTCGGCGATCTTAATGAGCGCCGCGACATCGGCCGGCTGATAACTCTGTACCACCGCGACCCGTTGCTTCGGCCGGCTGGGATCATAGGTCGATAACTCCGGCCCAGTCGGAAGATGGACGGCCACCTTCGATACATCGAGTCGTTCCCCCACTTGCTTGCGGCGCCGTTCGATCGCATCAACCATGGCGGCACGAACCGACGCCTGCGAAAAGTCGGCGGCCGGTTCATTTATGAATTCTGCGGGTGAGACTGATGGGAAGGACGTATGCGCCATCGGCGCGGCAGATGCCGCCTGAGAAAGGGCGCCATCAGGCGGCGCCAACAACAACGACAACGGTTGCGACTCGACATATTCTTTTCGCAGGAACGATTCATTCGAGGTGTTCTCTAACAGGCGGCGGACAAGATAGGCCATGCCTGGCAGCAATTCTCCGACCGGCGTATAGAGTCGCAGGCGCCGCCCACGGTCGCTCATCGCATGCTGAAACGGTTCCGCCATGCCGTAAATCATCTGATATTCCCAGGCCGCCCCTGGCAGGCTCAGTGCTTCCGCCACCGCCTCGATCACGGCCAGGCTTCGCAAATTGTGCGTCCCGAACGCCGGCCTGATCAGATGCGTCTGTTCCAGCAAGACACGGATGAGCGCTTCATAATTCACGTCGGTCTCGGCCTTCTGCTCGAACAGGGGCATCGGCCATCCGCGCTGCCGATAACGGGTGGTATCCGAATCCCAGTAGGCGCCCTTCACCAGACGAATCGTCATCGGCACCGCTCGACGTGTCGTCCATGCCAGCAAGCGCCGGACATCGTCCCTGGTGTCGATACGGTAGGCCTGCAGCGCGATGCCCGCATGGGGGAAGGAGCGGTACGGTTCTTCCTCGAACAGGCGCATGAAGATGGAGAGAATCAATTCCTTCGTTTCCGCCTGTTCCATATCAAAAATGATGGAGGCAGGGAGGGTAGAGGCGATATTCAGCAATGGCCTCAGGCGGCCGGCGACCGCGCGGTAACTGCTCTCGACATCGATCGGATCGAGCTGCGAATAGAGCGCGGAAATCTTGATCGAGAGTTGGATGCGAGGAAGCGGGCCGAGATGATCCCGCTCAAGCAACGGCGAAGGCGACCAGGCTGGGCACACATCGCCGAGTATTTGGAGGGCTGCCAGGCAGCGATCCCGGTAGGCATCGGCCTCCCGTTCGTTCACGCTCGCTTCGCCAAGCAGATCCACGGAAAAGGCCCGCCCATCGTTCCATAATTTCTGCAGCGCCGACACCGCCTGCTCGATCGACGCACCGGCGATGAAGCTGGTCGCCATCTGTTCCACCTGATGCCGGATGGCCTTGCCGCTGAGCGTCGCACCGAACGTTGTGGCAGCAAGGGCCTTCAGTCCCCACTGTGCCCCGAACAGGTGCCCGCTCATGTCCCCGAAATATTCTTCCGCCAGACGCACCACCTGCGCGTCATCGCGCAAGGACGGCAATACATCGATGAAGCGAAACAGCTGCGCCTTGAAGGCCGGATCTTTCATGGCCAGATTGATCGCCGCCTGCGACCACCAACGGGA
>WBZL01001771.1_pt1 | contig 21925 bp, 12 predicted proteins | sample 5204291 | NCBI WGS metagenome assembly WBZL01 (sample SAMN12344345, study PRJNA552823) | activated sludge metagenome | biome: Activated sludge suspended growth; feature: Nitrification reactor; material: Wastewater; isolation source: activated sludge from nitrification reactor of wastewater...
ACGCGATTCGGGCTGCCCATCAGCCTCGATCGTCGCGGTGCGAAACAACGTGTTGTATTCAAAGCGCGTCGTGATGCCTCGCTTGTCAATCGATTTGCAGATCCGCTCGTCACTCAAGGAGCACTCTGCGGGTGCCTCAGAGTTCAGTATGGTCGAACTGAACCCATCGGGTTCCTCGACTCCGCTTGCTCGTCGGAATGCATCACTGGCTCGATAGTCGAACCAAATCACGCCATCCTGTCGTGTAACTCGCACTCGTGAATCCGATGCATAGTAGATCTGAACTTTGCCTGCATTGCCCACATGCATACTCGAGGTGACCCGCCCGTACAGGTCATACGTGTAGGTCCCGCTGTCCCTGTTTTCGTCCAGGATTGTGGTCAGATAGAGCTTTTGCAGTTCTGGATTTGCCACTTTGTATTCTTCCCCGTACCAGTACTCGCGAAATCCAGTCGACGTCTGAACTTTCCAGAGCCGCCCCAAGGAATCATACGTGTAGGTGGCGAGTGGAGATGTACTACCAATGGGTAAAACTTCTGAAACCCGAGGAAACACAAGCGTTTCCGCGTCATACACAAAACGAATGCCTCGGCCGGAAATATCCGACACATGATCGACAACATAGAAGTTCCAGTCGTGCAGCGACGCAGATGGATCTTGGGGATCTATTTCAGGAATAACGTAGGCGATGCTGAGATTCTTGGAGTAGTCGTCTGGATATACGATTTCGCGTATGCGTCCATAGTTGTCATAACGCTCGATCTTGCTGCCCGGGTAGGCAATTGCCCATGGGAATTCATTGCCAGACGAATAGAAGAGCACTTTGTCAAGGTGCACCACTGATCTGAAGACGCCAGAACTCACCCGCTTGAACGTTTCCGCGTGCCCTCGCTCGTTCTGCACTAACAACAAAGTAGCGCTGGGGGTCAAAGCGTAGTGGTCGTCGGTAATTGCGCCTGCCAGAATTCGTTGACTGAATGAATGGTTCCAATTGGCGTCAAAGAAGCTGTACGACCGCAGCTCTCTCAAAGAATTGTAGTAGCGCTTGAACTCGATGTTTCCTGCCTTGAAATCCAATTCTTCCTGCTCTTTGTTGCCATTTCCCGGCGCGCAGGGGTTGCCCTCGGTACACTGATCATGCTGCTTGGGCGTACTTGGTTCGATGAAACGCTTGAACTTTGGGGTGGTGCAGGGATTGTCGGGGCCAGCACTTACGTCGAAGTCCAGCCCAGGTGCGCACCACGCATATTTTCGATGCATCAAGGGCCAACGCCGGTTTAGCACATTCAACGGACCATTGTCGGATGGCGCTGCGCTTGCCTCATCGGCTGTCTGCGGTACCAGGGATGCAGTCCCGCCGGGGCAGGTGCCATGCGCAAGGAGGTCAATGTACTTTGAATCGCTGCAGCCTGCTGGCGTACATGACCCACTTATAAATGTTAGCGCTCCGCCTTTACGGCCCAAATTGGCGGGATCAATCGCAGGGTAAGGCTGTGCTTGAAGATTGTTTGGAACAATCGGTGAAGGATATTCACCGCCAGCAGCTGGATAGCCTGGCTCGATAATGCACCCATTCACCGGATAGGTTGCGTTGGCTTGGCACGTCACCCGAGCAAGCTCTTCTTCGGGAGTCGTGCACCAGCCTCTCCCAAAACATGCGTTGTTGAGCGCCACACACTGAGGAGCCGGCGATGTTGGGGGCCAACTCCCAGCGTTGATCATGTAGTACGGCTCGGAGATCGACTGCGCTGGCCGAATGATCTGTGTCACCAGCGCCCCAAGCGGGCGATAGTCCATTGTCCAACCACCAGATGGTAGGGTAATTGGAAATCCCAACCCTGCACTATGCTGGCCGTCATCATTCCGGAGCGCTACTTCAGCGTGCTCCAAACTCTGATAGGTGGTGCCACGATAGGTATAGCCGTAGACCGAGCTCGTTTGGGCTTCAGCACCAGAGATCGCAACCAACGCGAATACCAAGACAGACAAGATTGCCGCGCGTCGACTTGGCTTGACACAATTTTCAGAACTCAGATCGGCGGATACCGATACGAATTGCAAGACCGTAAATGCATTTCGAAACATTTCATGTCTTCCGATTTTGGATCGCCCAAGTCTCCGACATAAAAGTTGTCGCAAGCTTGAAAGCAGACCTACGTTAGCCAAGGGAATTTGAAAACCCATGAAACTTCATACGACACGCACGACGCATATACAGAATGTCGGAGGAACATGCTGTCGCGACCATTTTTCAAGATATCGGCACTCTGTGAAACCTTACTCAACCCAGATCAGCGTTGTATAGCTGTCAGAACTGACAGCTATACACGAAGCGAAATGTGTGATAGTGCGGATTCGTATCCAGACCGCATTTCCAACGAAGGATCACGACCTCTGACGCTTCCATGCAATCAAGCGATCACAGGTTGATCTGGCGGCATCCAAATGGAGGAGGCGGCTGTTTGCGTGGTCGAGTGAATTGATGCGATGGCGTCGCGATTCAACTAATGGCCGCAGGAGCGAGACCCGCTTGAAGCTCGGTTGGCTTTGATTCAGCGCCTCACTGCCGCAGTCCAGGGCTTGATTGCGAAACTTGAAGTAGCGCGGCAGGAGGAGACCCCTTCCCCTCCTGCCGCACACGGTTCATCCATGGAAACGAAACAAGGCCGGAGCCGGTGTTGCACTGTAGCAATAGCCAACGCGCCGACGTGCCCGCTGCAACAGGGCGGCCTCAGCCGCACGTGCCTGCAACCAATCCTCGCGGGTGAAGCGGAACTTGCGCGGATGCAGCCCGCGCAATTGCGCTTCCTTTGCGCGCAAACGGCGAAAGCTGAGGAAGTCATCCAGCTCGAAACTCAGGCTCGGCCAGGCGATATCGACCAGGATGGCATCGTCCAGTCCGCCAATCACCGGCACATGATCCGGCACCAAGCGATGCTTGCCGGTTGCGTAGTCGGCAATCCAGCTGATGGGCTGGCGCCGGTCTTCCTGGAGCGCCCAACCCGCATCCTGCGACATGGCCTTCAATGCCGCCAGGCAACGCAGGCGCATCTGGATGCAGGGTGCGCGATGCTTGTTCGCGAAAGTCTGGTTCAACTGGCGCGCGGCACTGGCGATGCTGTCGAAGTTCGGCGGCATGCAGTCCGGTTCCAGCCGCTCGACAACGCGAAGAAAGCTGCGCTCGGCGTGGCGATCGGGATTCAGGTTGCCGATGCGCAAGCGGCGCTGGGGGCGCGCTGACGAGTTGGCATAGACGGGCAGTGGCAGGGTGGCGAGATTGATGTTCATGACGTTCTCCTTTGCGGGTTTGGCGCGGCGATTCCGCGCACTGCCAGATTGGCCGCTGGGCCCCCTGCAAGGCTTGAGGAAAGCCGGTCGAACCCCTGCGGAAATACGGTCGAAATCAGGTTTTTTGTAATCTTTGGTGCGTTAGGGGTTATCTTTCCTTTGTGGGCCCGGGCAAAGGAGCCCCTGATGGACGCGGCGGGCGTCACCTACAGTTTCGGCGACATCGAAGTCGACCCGGGCGCACGCCGGGTGGTCCGGCAAGGTGTTGACCTCGACCTGGAGCCCAAGGCCTTCGCGGTATTGGTCGCCTTGCTCGAAAGTGCCGGCAAGGCATTGGCCCGCGACGACCTGCTGGATCAGGTCTGGGGCCATCGCCATGTCACTCCCGGTGTGCTCAATCGCGTCGTCGGTCATTTGCGCAAGGCGCTCGGCGACGATGCCGAAAATCCCCGTTACATCCAGACCCTGCATGGCGTCGGCTACCGGTTTCTTGCCGAGGTGGAACGCATCCCGGCACGTAGCGGGCATTTCGCGCCGCTTGGAGCATCGACAAGCCCATCAGCCGCAGATCAACCGCTCCCGACTGCGCCAGACGCTGGCGCGTCCGTAGTCGCTGGTGGCCGACGCGCCACGGACAAGGCTGCCGCTTCAGCCGCGGCGGCAGAGGATTTGATTGCACCGCGTCGAAGGATTGGATTGACTTCTTCTCTGCTGGTGCTCGGCCTTGGTGTGCTGATTGCGGGGCTCGTTGTGTTTCTCAATCAGCGCGGCGATTCGCAATCGACACGGCCGGCTGCATCCATCGCGGTGCTGCCTTTCACCAACCTGGGCGGTGCCGACAACGGATATTTTGTGGATGGCCTTACCGAAGAAATGCGCAGCGCGCTTTCATCGGTAGCCGGGCTCAAGGTGGCGGCGTCGATCACGCCTGCGGTGCGCGAAGCTTCGGGGGATGCCAAGGCACTCGGCGCGAAGCTGGGCGTCGCAACGGTGCTGGAAGCCAGTGTGCGTCGTGAAGGCGATGCATTGCGCATCAGTGCCCGCCTTTCCGACACCCGCACCGGTTTCACCGTGTGGAGTGAAACCTTTGATCGACGCTTGCTCGATGTGTTCGACACGCAAAGCCGGATTGCCAACGAAGTCGTCGAGTCCCTGTTGGGCGTGCTGCCCGCGGAACGCGATGCGCTGCGCAAACGCCTGAGTCCGACCAAGAATGTCGAGGCCTTCGATGACTACCTGGAAGGCCTGCAACTGCTGCGCCAGGCCAAGGCCGCCGACAGCGACCAGCAGGCCATTGCCCGCTTTGACCACGCCTTGCAAAAGGACAGCGGGTTTGCGCGTGCGCAGGCCGGCATCTGCCTCGCGGAGATCCGCAATTTCGAGAATCTGCACAGCGCGACTGCGTACGAGAATGCCCGCATCGCCTGCCAGCGCGCGCTCAACATGGATTCCTCGCTGGCCGAGGTCAGCATTGCACTTGGCGATCTGTACCGGGTGCAGGGGCAACTGGATCAGGCAATTGTCGAGTTCAAGCACGCCGCCAGTGACCCGGCCACCGCAGTGGAGTCCAATATCGGATTGGCAAAGATATACGCACTCAAGAAACAACCGGAACAGGTCAAGGAATACTTCGCGAAGGCACTGGCAATCAGCCCCAACGACCCACTGGTCCATGCAGCAATCGGCTATCAGCACTATCTTGATGGCCAGTTGAAGCCGGCCATCGGTGCGTACCGCAAGGCGGTCGAATTGGCGCCGGACAATGCCGACTTGTGGATCGCATTGGGGGGGTTGCTGGGAGCCAGCGGCAATACGGCCGATGCAGAGCAGGCTTTGCAGCGATCAATAGCCATTGAACCGCGCTACTCTGCGTTGACTGATCTGGGATTCATCCGATTTCAAGCCGGCGACTTTGCCGAATCCGTGAAACTGCAACGCCGCGCGTTGGCACTCAACCCGACCGACTTCATGGCCTGGGCCAATCTGGGAATGGCCTTGAATGCACAAGCGACCACGCAACATGAAGCACACGAGGCGTTTGAGCAAGCCGCCACTCGCGCACAGCAATACGTTGATATCAATTCCGACGATGCCCGCGCCATCGCGGCGCTGGGTCTGTACCGCGCAATCCTCGGAGAAAAGGAACTGGCCCTGGCCTTGGTCCATCGCGCGGAGCGACTGCAGGTGCACGAGGCCGAGGTAGCGATGTTCAATGCCGAAACCTATGCCCGGCTCGGAGACATCAAGGCCGCGCGAGAACGAATTGCCCGTGCTCGTCAACTGGGCGTTCCGGAAAGCGCGATATCGAGCAACGCCGTTTTTCGCCGCCTCGGCTTGCTCGATTCAAAGGGAGGTGAGCAGCAATCCCAATAGCGGCACGGTTGTCACCCCGCACGAACCCACTGCACAGGAGATCGCCATGAAAGACCGGAATGCCAAAATGCCAAAACCACGCAGGAAATCCGTGGTGAGGTGCGACGTTGACGACCATCAGAAATCCAGCTCTGAATCACCGCCGGAGCGTCCAACCACGCGAGTTGCTTTCAATCTAGGCGACATCAAGGCAGTAACCATTCAACCCGGTCTTTACGGATGGGTCATTCCCCAACCACCAAGGCCACCGCGACTGGACGTCACCATCACCGTCGAGTTCTACACATCCGGATAGCAACGGTTGCGCAGATTCGCTTGCTTGCAATTGCAATCACGCTGCGCTGCATGTCCGCATGTTTTCCCGCTGCGCCTGCGTTTCCAGGGTGCTCGTTGTTGGTGACAAGATTGCGACCGCGTTACGCAGGGTAGTCTTGCGCACGGCGCTGTCGAAGACAGCGCCCGATCACTGAAAGCATGAATGCCCTTCAACTCTCGACGCACATGGCGTTTCCTTGCTGATTGGGCAACCTCGGATCGACAGGCTTCGGCAAACGCCAAGGGCTACGCGGCAAGCCCGGCCGCCATGACGCCTGCCGCGTTCGCAACATGGGACTGTGACCGGCGTACGGCGAGTCCGCCAACGGCACCTCCGGCGATTCTGCCCCCGATTTCGAGTTGACGCGTGCCCGCACCGGGGGCACCATTGGTTATTCAAGAGTTGCCTTGACTCCCGCCCCGCCGGGGTGGGTTTGACTTGACCTGGAAAAGGGGAGTGGGAGAAATGAAAAAACCGCAATTGATGGCGCTGGCAGCGGCGCTCGCACTGGCTGCCACCGGCGTACACGCGCAGTCCTACAATGACAACGGCAGTCCGGTGAATGGATCGGGCATCAACATCGATGGGCCTTACGTACCGTCGGGCGGTCCGATTTGCCCGTCCGGCCCTGTGGTTTCGGCATTTACTGGTGCAACCACCCAGCTTGGCCGCATCTTCCGTGATGGCGTCGCCGCAACCTGCCCGATCAAGGCCTATCCGGGCATCTTCAGCGCCACTGCCACGTTCAATTACGAGTCCTATACCTACAGCAACACGAGCGCGGCGGCAGCCTGCGTGACGGTGAATTTCGATCCCGACACCGCCGGCGCTAGTCCCTGCGCAACCAATGCGCACATGAGCGCGTATGTTGGTTCCTACGATCCGAACAACCAGGGCACCAACTTCCTTGGCGATGTCGGCTCCAGCCTCGCGCAGCCGTTCAGCGTGGAAATCGCGGCGAATTCAGACATCGTGCTGGTAGTCACCAACACATCCGCCCAGGCAGTTTGTACCTTCGGTTTCGAGGTTCTCAACCTGCCCTGCACTGCCGCGACAAACGCCGATCTCACGGTTGGCGTAAGTGCCGCGCCCCCGGCTGCCGGCATCAACACGCCGGTTGACTTCACCGTCACCAGCACCAATGGCGGCCCGGATCCTGCCCAGGACGTGGTGATCAGCCTGGATCTCGGAACCGGCTTCACCTTCAACTCGGTTACCGCTGCCGGTGCGGTGTGTACGGATCCCGGCGTCGGCTCCGGTGGCGTCGTCAGCTGCACCTTCGCCGGAGCCACCGCGGCTGCCGCGTCACAGTCGATGGTCGTGAATGCGCAGGCACCTGCCGTCGGCGCACAGGTTTTGACAGCCAGCACCTCGTCCACCAATACCGACCCGGTACCGGCCGACAACTCGTCGATCTTCACCTACGTGGTCAGCGTCGGCGCACCCGAACCGACGGAACTTCCGGTCGGCAACCCGCTGGCCCTTCTGATTCTTGGCTTGTCGCTGGCCGGGCTTGGTTGGGTCGGGGCTCGTCGCTACGCCCGTCAGCACTGACAAACGGGTTTGCGGAAAAATAGAAAGGGGCCGCAAATTGCGGCCCCTTTTTTGTGCGCGTGGTTTGCGCGTCTCGCGTGGCGCCGATGCTTCAGCGCCACGCGCCTCCTCCGGTTCCGGCTGGAATCAGAAGTTGTAACCCACGCGTGCGTAGTAGAAGCCGCCATTGAAGCCATATGGCGTGTGCACCGGGTACTCGGCACCGGCGACGCCACCCCAGGGATTCTTGCCGGGAACCTTGTCGAACAGGTTCTCCACGCCAAACCGGAGGTAGAGGCCGGAGTCGAAATCCAACCCGGTTTCCAGATCCACCGTGAATGCACTCCCACCGTAGATCGGCAATCCACCGTCCGCTGCGCTCACCACGTCGCTGTCCAGGTGATCCTCGTAGAAGGAACCGTAGTAGTTCAGGCGGCCGTTGACGTGCCACATTCCATGCTGGTGGCTGATCGAGAAGTAGCCCTTGGTCTTGGGCAGCGAGTCCTCCAGCTTCTTCACGCGCGCTTCGCTGATGATGCCCGGGGTGAAGTCATCCACGTTGGTGTTGTTCCAGTTGATCGCCAGGGCGTAGGTTGTATCCCCGCCGAAATGATCGGTGCGCAGGCTACCGACCAGATCCAGACCCGTCGTGGTGGTGTCGAAATCGTTGACGAAGAATCCCACGCGACTCAATGACGCCGCCTGCGGATTTCCGGCTGCCACCAGGGCCTCGCGGTCTTCTTCGGTCAGCGTAAAGTCGGTACTGCGCGCAATGCGATCTTCAACCTGGATGCGGTACCAGTCAGCCGTCAGCAGCCAGTTGTCGCCACTCCATACCAGGCCCAACGATGCGTTGCGCGACTCCTCGGGGGTCAGCGGTTCGGCACCGTAGAACGCGGCAATCGGATTGGTTGGCGGCAGGGTGGCCGTATCGCGCAATTCGCCATCGATGAAGGCGGTTGTCACCTGGCTGACATTGGCCTGGCCAGGCGTCGGCGCACGAAAGCCGGTGCTGAACGCACCGCGAATGGCGAAGCCGCTGTTGAAGTCGTAGCGCGAGGTGAGTTTCCAGTTGGTGGTGCCACCAAAATCATCGTAGTCCTCGTGGCGGACGGCGCCGGCAACCAGCCACTGGTCGGTGACCTGCGATTCCGCATCCACATACACCGCCCAGTTGTCGCGTGAGTTCTTGCCTGCGGTGATCGGATTGAACCCGGGGAAACCGTTGGAGCCGATGCTGAAGCCTTGTTCCGTCAACGGGCCGATGGCCGTCGAGGCGGTATCGCCCGCGCTGACTTCGAAACTTTCCTTGCGCAATTCTGCGCCGGCGGCGAGGTTGATCCGGTCAAAACTCTTGCTCAGGTCAAAATTGACATTGCGCTCGACCTGCTCATTGCCACCCGGCCGGAAAAAGAAGCCAGCCGGCTGGTCCGGGCCGAGCGAGGCATTCACCGTGTTGTACATGATGAAGTCGATCTCGTTGCGTCCGTACGACGCACTGAGATCCCAGTGGATGTCCCCACCCCAGGTACCCTTTACGCCACCGGTCACACCCAGATCCTTCATGGTGCCACCGAAACGCGGGGTGAAGCCTCCGGGGAACAGCTCAAGGAAGCTGAAGCAGTCGCCCGGCAGGGCCGATACAGCGGCGCTGACCGCGGAATACGGCAACAGGTTGCCATCTCCATCCACCAACGGAACCACCGGGCAGCTTGCGCCGCTGGGCGAGCCAACCAGCAGGGTTTCTCCACCATCATTGGAGTAGACGCCGGCACGGAAGATGGGGTGGCGGTAGTAGAAGCCGCCGTCGGTCTTGCGCTCGGCGATGTTTCCGAATGCGTAGATTTTCAGGTTTTCGCCATTCCAGCCGAGGTTGGCGACAAACTTGGTGTCGTCCTTGATTTCGGGCGAACCCCAGATCTGCGCCGGATCGGGTACCTCGGGATAGCCCGCAGCGATGGCGAGGGCCGCGTCATCCCGCTGCACGCTGCGTGATGTGGCATCCGCCTTGCGGTACTCGGCAGTCAGGGTTGCGTAACCATCGCTGCCCATCGGCAAACCAATTTGCGCATCGTATTGCTGGGTAAAGCCATCGCCCTCAAAGTATTCGCCGGCAAAGCCCTCTACGGCACCGCCCTCGCGCATTTCCTTGAGGCTGAAATTGATGACGCCGGCGATGGCGTCGGAGCCGTACTGGGCGGCTGCGCCATCACGCAGCACTTCAACCTGTTCCAGCGCCATGGACGGGAACACCGAAAGATCCACGCCCTGCGAGCCATCGGAGAGTCCGTGGCCAAGGAAGGTGATGACCGCGGACCGGTGGCGGCGCTTGCCGTTGACCAGGATCAGGGTGTTGTCGGGCGGCAGGCCGCGCAGGTTGGCCGGTCGCACCAGGGTCGCCGCGTCATCAATCGGAATCGTGCTGACATTGAACGACGGAATCAGCACGCGCAGCTGGTCCAGAACATCCGTGGAGCCCTGGTTGTGCAGTTCGGGGCCTCCAATGATGTCGATGGGCACGGCGGAATCCGTTGCCGAGCGTGCCGAGCTTCGGGTACCAAGCACCGATATTCCTTCCAACTCGGTCACTTCCGTTGAGCTTGCCGATTTCTTTTTCGCAGCCTCGTCGGCATCGGGCGGCTCCTGGGCCAGTGCCGTGCCTCCGATCGCAAGCAACAAGGTTCCCGTCAATCCCAGCCTGATCGCATACGCCAGCGGATTGGCTGGCCGTTCCATACGCACCGTCTTCATGAATCGTGACTCCCCATGTGAAGTACAAAGTAGAACCCGGATTCGGCCGACCGTGCGTCGGAAAACCGGACCCGAAACAGCCGTGCAACACCTTCCCCCGCGGCGGATTCTATCGATTTGCCTTTAACGCGCATATAACAATTTTCGCTATCGATTCGGGCGTTCCTGCGACAAGCGGTCGCACGAAATACAGCCTTCAATCGAGGCAAAAAACATGGGATCTTCAAGCCGGCCCGCGACTACCCGCACTCTAGGAGCCTGCGCGGCAGAAGCCATCCGGCTGCAACGACGCTGTCATCGATTGATCGGATCAATCGTCAGGCTTGCATAGTGCCCGCTATGCGCACCTTCCGATTGATCCGCTGAATCGCGCCAGTGCCGTTTCGCTTCGAATTCATTCTGCCGCGCAGGCTCCTAGGCCGCGTAGTGCGGAGATTGCTCCGCTTGTAGAGCCGAGCTTGCTCGGCTTGGTGCCCTGGTGATGGAGCCAGAGCAGCGGAGCAAGCGCCGCTCCACGAGTTCTACTGCTTGGCGGCCAGCCAAGCAGTGTGTTGAGGATGTGAAAAGGCCGGGGTGCTTGCGCTCCCCGGCCTTTCGAAGTGGATCAGGTAACGGGCGCGCAGCCCGTTGGATCAGTCAATCGAGAAGTTCTGCAATTCGACCGGGGTGGTGCCCAAGGTCAGTGTCCAACCATCAAGTGTGCCCAAATCCCCGCCTCCGGAATCACCAAGGCACAACTGCCAGTTGCCGACCTTGCTCTGGCCATTCAATGAGCCCAAGTTTCCGGCTGTAGCCGCACCCGGGGCAGGAGAAAAGTTGCAAAGCGAGTCAGTCTGGCAAACCACATCGTTAGTTCCGATGGTGCCGCCCATGGTTTCGGCGGAGTTGGGTGCGGCATCGTCATAGGTCAATGGAAAACCGATTGCCAGGTTGGAGCTGTCCCCGCAGCATCCCGTCCCATCGTCGGCTGGCTCGACCAATCCAGGACGGGAAACCAGGGTGATTGGTGTTCCTGCCGGGCTGATCAGCTTGATGGTCAAATCACCAATCCAGGTGTGCGACATGGCGACCTGCACGGTAGTCGTGGCCACGGTATCGCCACCACCTCCACCACTGGCAACGGCAATCGTGCTGCATGCCATGCTTCCTTGCGTTCCGTTGTAGCCGTCGTCGGGAACAGCCAGCGCGAGGCCCGGCCCCGCGGTATAGGTTTGCGCCCACGCCGCGGCGGGCAACAGGGCCGCCAGGGCGACCAGGGTATTCAGGTGGAATCGTTTCATGTCGAGCCTCATGTTGGTTTGATTCGCCCCCGCAGAATGTCCCGTTTTCGTGCTTCCCCGACCAGCACGACTCGCGCGAGGGAATCTGCATGCTACTACCAAATGAGATGGTCAACACAAGCGTCCGCCCGGGAATTGGCCGTGATGCCGAGACGCAGGTTGCGGAAACGGCCCGCTCCAGTCCGCGGACTCAATGCGGAGCTGACTTGCTGCCGGATCCGGATTCACCGGCAACCCGGTTGCGACCTGCGGCCTTGGCCCGGTACATGGCATGGTCAGCAAGCACCAACAAGGCATCCAGGGTGTGCCGGGCAGCATCCCCGACAGCGACTCCTATGCTCAGTGTCGGTCCGGAGGCCTTGGCATGGGCTGAAAGGAAGGATGCCGTCTCCACGCGTTTGCGCAGGTTTTCCGCAATTGCCATGGCTGCGTCCAGGTTCATGTTCGGCAAGGCCAACACCAGTTCGTCGCCGCCATAGCGCGTGGCCAGGCCGACGCCGCGGGCCACATCCGCAGTCAAGCCACCGATTTCACGCAGTACGGAATCGCCAACGCGGTGGCCGAAACGATCGTTGACGCTCTTGAAATTGTCGATGTCGATCCAAAGCAGTGCAAACGACTGGCCGTCCCGCGCACAGTCCGCATGCCGCGCACGGGCCAGGCGCTCGAAATGCCGACGGTTGTAAAGTCCGGTCAGGGGGTCGTGGGCGGCAATCCACTCCAGTTCCTCCTGCATCTGCTCACGCTCGGTCACGTCCTGGCCGATGGCAATGGAACCCACCTCGCCGCCTTCGCTGACGAAGCGGCGCGAGTTCCAGGCCATGGTCCGCTGCTGGCCGTCGCGACAACGGATGATGGTCTGGAAGCCCGCCACTTCCTCGCCCTGCTCAAGGATGGCGCGCACCTTGTCTGCGATTGAATTTCGGTATACCGCATCCGGATACAGCAAGGTCCAGATATCGGTGCGTCCGAGCACATCCTCGCGCGCATAGCCGCTGATCTGCTCCGCGGCCTTGTTCCACACCGTGATACGCGCTTCGGCGTCAATCACAGTGATCCAGATGCTTGCGTTGTCGATGACTCCGTCCTGGAACCGGCTCAAGGCACGCAGGTCATTCTGCTGGCGGATCGACGCCAGTTCGCGCAGTGCATCCTTGCGGAACATCCGCATCAGAACAAGGAACAGCACCAGTGACGAGATCATGGTGAAGAACCAGCCCTTCCATGTTTGCAGCAAGGCCAGCAGTTCGGCATCGTCCACCCACTGGCGCAGCGCCCAGTCGCTGCTCGGAACCCAAAGCGCGCCGATGAGTGCGTAAACCAATGCGATGCCGATGGCACGACGCCTCGCACGCCGAGTACCGGTCGTCCCGCGCGTTGCCCCGGCCCTGATTTTGCTGCCCTCGTTCATCGCACCAATGAAGCGCGTTGGCGTTCGACTTGCAAGGGGTGGCCGCGAGAGCACGCCCGAATTTGCCAAAGTGTTGCAATCGGAGGCTCAAGAATCGCATCGATAGGCGCGAAAGCAGACCTCGGTACAGACCTCCTCCTTCCACACCTGCGACCGAATGCCGCAGCGTTCCATGCCGGCACGAGCCAGTGCGCGCAGGCAGGGCTCGTTGCGCTCATCGGCATGTGCCAGGACGGTGGCTGCAGGCGTTGTCGCAAGGATCAATTGCAGCAGCGCGCGCACCGCTTCCGTTCCCAGGCCCCGCCCCTGCACATGCCGCGCAAGGCTGAGTCCGAGCTCCGCTGTCTCACCGTCTTCGGCAAGCCACACTCCGGCGTCGCCGATCAGTCGATCATCCTCCGTCATCGCGATACCGAGCTGGGACCAATGGCCCGGCCGGAATCCTTCGAAGCGCGATTCGCCTTCGAGAAATGCCATCGCCTGCTGGCGCGTCATCGGCTCCCAGCCCTGGAAACGGGCTACCAACGGATCCCTGCGATAGGCAAGGAACGCATCCAGGTCACCCGTGTGCAGCTTGCGCAACACGATGTGATCCAGTTCAAGCGGCAGCAGCAGCATCGGCTTCACCTTGTTCATATGGAGGGGCAGCAGAACATGCGGTGCACCTGTTTCAGGTGAGATCACGTCCGCGAAATGAAAAGGGCCGCCCATGGCGGCCCTTTTCTTGCTCATGAAACGCAGGATCAGAACTTGATGCTGGCTTCCACGTAGCTGAAGCGACCCGGCAGATCGTAGGTCGATGCGTCGTAACCGTTCAATGAGCAGCTTTGGCAGATCGGCGGCTCCTTGTCGGTGATGTTGTTGATGCCGCCGGCCAGGGTCATGTTGAACTGGGTCGGCAGCTTCCAGCTTGCACGCAGATCATGGAAGGTGGTTCCACCGAGATGATTGGTTCCGGCGGCTGCATTGCTGCAGTTTTCGAAACCGCTGACCGTATCGCATGATTCAGTCAGGTCGGAGATATAGCGCGCCGACCAACTCACGCCAAAGTTGCCGAGATTCCAGTTGAGGCGTGCCGTGGTCCGCCATTCCGGAATGGCGCTGTCGTTGGTTTCCACGCCGGGACGACGCGGCTCGGCAAGTCCCGAGTCGGTGGCAACCGCCTTGTAGCTGGTTACGTGCGTCGTCTGCAGACTGGCGCCGAAGGTGCCGATGCCGGTCTCGTTGCCCAACCAGTTGACGCCAAAGTCGAAGCCACGGGTGTTGATCTTGCCCAGGTTGAACAGGGTGTTGTCGAAGCCGTTGATGTTGCCGCCAGAGGAACGCGTGATGCCGTCGCAGAAAATCGGATCAAGTGTCGCCACGCAGCGGTCAAGTTGGGTCTGGGCGTCAGCGGCCTGGATCGCGTCCTCGATACGGATGCGGTAGTAGGTCAGTTCGAAATCGAGCTTCTGCGACCAGCTGGTGTCTGCTCCCCAACTCGGGCTGTACACGGCACCGACGGTCAGACTCTTCGAGGTTTCCGGGTCGAGGTTGATATTGCCACCGGTGACCACCGAGATCTGCGAATTGGCCTGCTCGAAACTGGCCGGATCAGGCACGCCCAGGGTTGCGCAGTTGGCACCGATTTGCCCGGTGGCACCGTTGCAGGGATCCTGGATCTGCGCATCGAAGCGGGCGAAGGTGCCGTACAACTCGCCGATGGACGGCGCACGGAAGCCTTCGGCCCAGGTGCCGCGCAAGGTCAGGTCGTCGTTCAGCTGCCAACGCAAGCCGAGCTTGCTGTTGGTGGTGTTGCCGAAGTTCGAGTAATCGGAGAAGCGCGTGGCCACGCTCAGGTCCAGGCGCTTGGCCGCCGCCACATCGGCGAGGATCGGTGCATTGAGCTCAAGATAGAACTCGTTGACCGAGTAGTCGCCACTGGTCGGACCGGACGGCACGCCGTTGGATTCGCCGGCGGTGACGATGGAATCCGGCGTGTACGAGCCTTCCTGCTTGCGGTGCTCGTAGCCACCGGCAAATGCCAGCGCGCCGGCCGGCATGTCGAACAGGTCACCGGAGATATTGGCCGTCCACGAGGTCAGCTTCTGGTTGCTGCGATCGTTCTCGATGAACTGGATGTAGTCGAGCATTTCCTGGGTGATCGAACCCGGGCCGCCGAACAGATCGAGCGGAACGCAGGGCGCGGTACAGTCCGCGATCGGCCCCAGGGCGCGCGCAATGTGGGCGATGTTGTAGGTGCCGTTGACGGTCTGCGTGGCCTTGTTTTCGGCGCTGACGAAATTGACATCCCAGAAATACTGGTGGTCACCGGCATTGAAGTCGCCATTGAGGCCGGTGGTGAAGTAGCTGGTATCGACTTCCTGGCGGAACACGCGCGGGCCACCCTCCACCGGACGACGCGTGATGAACGAGCCGTTAGGCGAAATCGTGCCGAACGGGTTGTACGGATTGGTCGCATCGATACCCACGGTATCGGCCAGGCCGCCACTGCCCGCTTCGGAACCGAGGAAGATCGGCTCCGGCGCCGCCTGGTTGACCGATTCACGCTTGGTGTAGCTGCCCTTGAGGTTCCAGCTCACCGAATCATTGATGCGGTAAGTGCCCTGCGCGAACAGGCCGGTGCGCTTGGATGGCGTCAGCAGCAGGTTGTAGGGCGCAAAATTGAAGCGCTCGGCATTGGTCCACGGGCGGAAGCCACCGGCTCCATCACCGGAGAGGTTGCAGAACGAGGCGCCGCCGTCGATCGGACACAGGCCGCCAAAGGTTTCATTCGGATCCGCCGGGGCAAACACCTGGCGGCCATTGGGCGTAGCCGAGCTCCAGCTTCCCGGATTGACCGTGCCATCGATGCCCGGTGTCGGATAGCGCGACTGCTCCCAGTCATTCGAGCTGATGCGCTTCTGGTCGTAGTAGCTCAAGTCAACGAAGAAATCGAACTTCTCGGCACTGCCGCCGAGCGAGACATTGGCCTGGTTGGTTTCACCATCGCCGGTGGAATGATCGCCGTAGTAAATGCGCGCGGCACCGCCGTCACCCTTCTTCTTGGTTATGACGTTGACCACACCGGCAATGGCATCCGAACCGTACAGCGAGGAAGCGCCGTCGGTGAGGATCTCGATGCGATCCACTGCGCTTGCGGGAATGGTGTTGAGGTCAACCGCGGCCGACACGCCCGAGGCCGAAGACTCGCTGACCCAACGCAGGCCATCCACCAGGATCAGGGTGCGCTTGGCGCCGAGGTTGCGCAGGGAAATCGTGGTCGAACCCGAACCGACACCGCTGCCGTCGGGACTGAAGCCGAAGTTGCCCGCGGAATTGAACTTGGTGTTGAGCGAGGAACCGCTCACCGACAGGCGCTGGATCACATCACCGATGGAACCCAGGCCGGTGGCCTCGATATCGGCGGCAGTGATCACCTGCACCGGCGTTTGGCCTTCGATTTCCGCCCGCTTGATACGCGAACCCGTGACCTGGATCGCTTCGAGGCGCTGGATATCGTCGCCCCGTTCGGTTTGTTGGGCAAACACTGCCGATGCCGGCAACGCAATCATTCCTGCAGCAAGCGCGGCACTCACTGCGCCGCTGATTCGACCCAATCGATAGTTCATGGAATTGCCTCCAGGTGGATGAACTTGACTACAAGCGAGCACGCCGGACTGAACCTCCGGCGCACGAAAATAAAAAAAATGTAAAGCAATCGTAATAAAAGTGCCATATCCTGATCCGCAAATCCAGAGCAGGCAAAGGCAGATTTCGCATAAGCGTCGGTTCCCGCGCGCATCCGCCACAACCCAATGTTCCCCGGTGCGCCCGAAGGTGGATACGGCCATCGGGCCTGCAGGCGGATACACGCGCTTGCGACTGGGCAAAATGCTGCATCGCGGTAAACTCCAGCCATGCCAATCCCAACACATCGGTTCTGCAAACCCCTGATCCCCCTGGCCTGTGCGCTGGCCCTGGGCGCTACTGCCCTGTCCGTTTCTGCTGCGGATATCCAGACCCAGCGTGAGCATTATCGAAGTGCCATGGACGCAATTGCGCATGAGCCGGGCGATGCCTGGAAACGCTATCTCGGCGACCTTGGCAATTACCCGCTGCTGCCTTATCTGGAGCGCGCTGCGCTTGAGCGCCGCAAGGGTCAGCCCACCCTGGAGCAAGTCCAGGCCTTCAACACGCGCTGGCCGGACAGCCTGGTTGCCACGGAACTGACCGAAACCCTGCTGCGCGCACTGGCCAAGGCGGAAAACTGGAGCGATTTCCGCGCGCTATGGAAAGGCAGCGAAGATACCGACCTGCGTTGCGCATTCCAGCGCGCGCGCATTGCCAATGGCGAATTGCCTGACTACGCCCAGGACATTGCCGGGTTGTGGCAGGTGCCGCGCCCGACCCCGGAGATCTGCGAGGCGTTGTTTGCCTGGGCGCGGCAAAACGGCCAGTTGACGGATGCCGTGATCTGGCAGCGCATCGAAGCGGCCGCTGCGGCCGCCAATTCGGGCACGGCCAGTCGCGCGGCAGCATTGCTCGATGGACCACAACGCGCCCAGGCCGAACGCATCGCTGCGAGCGTGCTCGACCCCGGTCCAAGCCTGGACAAGGCAACCAGCTGGCCCGACAACGCGCGCAATCGCGATGCCATTTCCTACGCCATGATGCGCCACGCGCGGCGCAGCACGGCCTCTGCGGTCACTGCCTGGGCTCGCCTGGGCGATCGCTTCAAATGGGATGAGGCGCAGAAGGGCCGCGTGCTCAATGCGCTTGCCGTGTATCGCGCAGCCAGCTACGAAGCCGATGGCATGGCGCGTCTCAAGGCACTGCCTGAGGATGCCAAGGACGCCAGCTCGCGTGAATGGCATGTGCGGCTTGCGCTGGCCAACCAGGACTGGCCAGAAGCATTGGCAGCCCTCGATGACATGGATGACGAGCAACGCGCCGACGCGCGCTGGCGCTACTTGCGCGCCCGCGTATTGACCAAGCTGGATCGCGAAGCGGAAGCGACCACGATCTTTGCCGACGTCGCCAGGGAAGCCAATTTCCACGGATTCCTTGCCGCCGACTGGATCGGCGCGCCGTATTCCATCTGCCCTTCGCGCCCGGAATCCGATGCGGCGGCACGCAAGGCGATTGACGAACAGCCCGATCTGGCCCGGTCCTTTGAACTGCATGCCCTGGGCAATCTGCGACAGGCGCGGCGTGAATGGAACTTTGCGATGGCGAAACTTCCCGTCGCCCTGCAACGGCTGGCCGCAAGTGAAGCCAATGCCCGCGGCTGGCTGGATCGCGCCGTGTTCCTCTTCTCCGCATCCAAGGATTCGCTCACCTTCTACGACCAGCGTTTTCCACTCGGGGAAAAATCCGACGTGCTGCGTTCCTCGCGCCAGGCAGGCATCGACCCGGCGTGGTCGTACGCCATCATCCGCGCCGAGAGCGCGTGGATGACCGACGCGCGATCGCATGCCGATGCCTACGGACTGATGCAACTGCTGCCGGAAGTGGCGAGGAAGGTCGCCAGGGACGCCAAGCTCCCTTACCAGCGACCCAGCGACCTGTTCGTTGCCGAGTACAACATCAAGCTCGGCACGCGCTTCCTTGGCCAGATGGCCAACCAGTATTCCGGCAGCCCCTGGCTCGCCAGTGCCGCCTACAACGCCGGCGGCGCGCCGGTGAAACGCTGGCTGGAAGCACGCGGCAGCCTGGAACCGGATTTCTTCATTGAAACGATCCCGTACAAGGAAACCCGCGACTATGTCGCCCGCGTGCTCGCATTCAGCGTGATCTACGACTGGCGCATGAATGGCAAGGCACTGCCGCTGTCTTCGCGCATGCCCAAGGTTGGCCAGGCCTACCAGTCACCGAAGGACGATTCGCCGCGCAAAGCGGTACTCTGCGCGGTGACACCTGCACCCGCCGCCACGATTCCGGCTGCCCAGCCCTGATCAGGATACGGTGCACGGCGCAGCTTTCGATCACCGCACGGAGAACGATTCATGAAACCGCTTCGCATCGTTGTCCTTGGCGGAACCGGGTTCGTCGGTCGCCATCTGGTTGCGCGACTGCATGCGGACGGCCACAGCATCCGCGTGCTCTCGCGCAATCGCGACCGCAAGCGCGAGTTGAGCGTGTTGCCACGGGTACGCATCGACAATTGCGATGTGCATGATGCCGCCGCATTGGCGCGCGCCCTGGCTGGCGCAGATGCGGCCATAAACCTGGTCGGCATCCTCAACGAACGTGGCAGCGATGGCAGCGGGTTCCACAAGGCGCATGTGGTGTTGACTGAAACCCTGATTGCCGCATGCAAGGCGAACTCCGTGCCACGCCTGCTGCAGATGAGTGCCTTGCGCGCCGGCGAAGGCAGCAGCCACTACTTGCGCACACGTGCCGAGGCGGAAGCGCGGGTACGCAATTCCGGCCTGGCATGGACGATCTTTCGGCCATCGGTGATCTTCGGTCGCGACGACGGCTTGTTCACACGCTTTGCCGCACTGCTGACACTGACACCGGTGTTGCCGCTGGCTCGACCCGGAGCGCGTTTTGCGCCGGTGTTTGTCGGAGATGTCAGCGAAGCGTTTGCGCGCGCGCTGGTGCATCCGCATTCCATCGGGCACAGCTATGAATTGTTCGGCCCGCGCGTGATCGCGTTGAAGGATCTGGTGCGCTGGACTGCCCAGCTGCGCGGCATGCGGCGTTGGATCATCGGCTTGCCGGATGCGCTCGGCGCGTTGCAGGCCCGGGTCGGTGAATGGCTGCCGGGCAAGCCGATCTCGCGCGACAACTTCCGCTCGCTTCTGATCGATTCGGTGGGTACGCGCGATGGCCTCGGTGAACTGGGCATTGTCGCCACGCCGATGGAATTGATCGTGCCGGCGCTGCTGGCGAAAGCGCCTCGGTAGCAGGCCCCCTTCGTCGAGCTCAGGACAGGCTTCAGGGTCGATCCGTCGTGCGTGATGATTGAAGGGCTTGCGCAATGCTCTGGCACAATCGCTCCATGAAGATCTATCGGGTGGGCGGCGCAGTCCGCGACAAGCTGCTGGGGCGCGCGGTCAAGGACATCGACTACGCTGTGGTCGGCGCAACGGTGGGCGAGATGCTGCGCCTTGGTTATCGCGCGGTCGGCAAGGACTTCCCGGTATTCCTGCATCCCAAAACCAACGAGGAATACGCGCTCGCGCGCACCGAACGCAAGACCGCGCCGGGTTATCACGGCTTTGCGTTCAACACCGATCCTTCGGTCACGCTCGAAGATGATCTCGGCCGACGCGACCTCACCATCAATGCCATGGCCGAGGACGAGGACGGCAAGCTGATCGATCCGCATCACGGCGCGGCAGACGTGCGGGACCGCGTTCTGCGCCATGTCTCACCCGCCTTTGCCGAAGACCCGGTGCGCGTGTTGCGCGTGGCGCGCTTCCTCGCCCGCTTTGCCCCGCTTGGATTCCGGGTGGCCGATGAAACGCGGGAACTGATGCGCGACATGGTTGCGGCCGGTGAAGTTGAACACCTGGTGCCCGAACGCGTATGGGCGGAGTTGCGCAAGGCCCTGGGTGAGCCGACGCCCTCGGCTTTCCTCGATTGCCTGCGGGCCTGCGGCGCGTTGCGCGTGGTGTTGCCGGAGATCGATGCGCTGTACGGCGTACCGCAACGTGCCGAGTATCATCCGGAAATCGACACCGGCGTGCACACGCAGATGGTGATCGACATGGCCGCACGTCTGGCGCCGGGTGATGACCTGATCGGTTTCTGCGCACTGACCCATGATTTGGGCAAGGCGCTGACACCCGTCGAAGAACTGCCGCGACACATCATGCACGAGGAGCGTGGCGTTGCACCGCTGCGAGCCGTCGCCGAACGCCTGCGCGTACCGAACGAACACGCCGACCTCGCCATCCTGAGTTGCCGCTTGCATCTGCTCGCGCATCGAGCGCTGGAATTGCGGCCACAGACCGTGCTTGAGCTGTTCGAAAAGCTCGACGCCTTCCGCAAGCCGCAGCGCCTGGTGCAATTCCTCACCGTCTGCGAGGCAGACAAGCGCGGTCGCCTGGGCTGCGCGGAATCGGATTACCCGCAAGGCGAGTTTCTGCGCGCAGCGTTCGTCGCGACCATGGATGTGAAGGCCGCGCCTTTTGTCGAGAAAGGCTTGCAGGGCCCGGCCATTGCCGAAGCACAACGCAAGGCGCGCGTGCAGGCGATCACGGACATCATGCCGCCGCGCGGGGAAGCCGACGCGTAGGTCGCCTCAAGGCAAAGCCGGAGCCGACAGCGGCATGCCCCAAAGCATCGCACCGACTTGGATGGCATCGTCGGTTCTGCGGCTGCGCCGCTTGAACCGACCTACTCCAACCCGCCTGTCGTAGGCCGGCTCAAGGCAAAACCCGGGCCGACAGCGGCGCTTATCGGGCGGGCTGGAGAAAATCGAGACTGGCCTGCAGCATGGCCTCGGTCGCGGTGCGTAGCGCACCTTCATCGACAAAGAAACGCGGCGAATGGTTGGCGGGTGCCGTTTCCGTGTCCACGCCCTTGGACGTTCCACCCACGAAGAAATACACGCTGGGCGCATCGGCGCCGATGCCCAGATGCGGGAAATCTTCCGATGCGGTCCAACGCTGCGCATCGAGCACACCCTCATTGCCGAGCACGGATTTCATGCTCGCAATCACGCGGGCTGTCAGCGCCGGATCATTGTAGGTAACCGGATTGCTGCTCCCCTCGACCGGCACCTGCATGTCGATGCTGGCACCGTGCGCCTTGGCTACGTGTTCGACGAGGTTGCGCAACTCGGCGAGTGCCTGGTCACGCATGCCGGCATCAAAGGTGCGAAGCGTGCCTTGCAGGGAAGCGGTGTCGGGCACGATGTTGAAGCGCTGTCCCGCATCGAAAATGCCGAAGGTGAGCACGGCGGGTTCCTTGTTGAGATCAAGGCGACGACTGACGATGGTTTGCGCGGACATCACGATATCCGCAGCCGCCACGATC
>WBZL01001772.1_pt1 | contig 21924 bp, 14 predicted proteins | sample 5204291 | NCBI WGS metagenome assembly WBZL01 (sample SAMN12344345, study PRJNA552823) | activated sludge metagenome | biome: Activated sludge suspended growth; feature: Nitrification reactor; material: Wastewater; isolation source: activated sludge from nitrification reactor of wastewater...
GAAGCGGGCCTCCTACATTCCGACTGGCTTCCCGGCGGTTTTACCCTTATATTGAACATTGAATAAGGCTAAGCCTCTTCTGGAACTAAACCCCGGTGTTTCAAGAAAAAACGCAATTGCTGCAGGGCCGAACCTTTTGTTACACCCTAATGCTATGGTTATGAAACTTCTGCATGCCCTACTCATCTTGTGCTTTTTGCATTGTACGACGTCACTCTGCGGCCAATATTACAAGCCGGCCCGCATCTTTAAAAAAGATCAGGCAGATGCCTGGATGGGCGTCGGCCTGCTGCCGACCTATACCAAGGACGCTTCCCGGATTTCCGTACCTCCTGTAAGCATAGGGCTCGATTGGCTGGTTTCCGATCAGTTCAGCCTGGGCGCATCCGGCGGCTATTCGTTCTATCAGATCGAAAAACTCTGGCCCGGCGATACGGCAATCCGGCGCTATTCAACCCAAACCCTGCAAATAATGGGCAGGGCCGCCGCCCATTATACCCGTGCGGACAACCTCGACCTATACGGAGGCATCCAGCTGGGCGGACAGTTTACCCTGATCAACTCGCTCAACGGCCCCTTCGGCCGGATGGAGGAACTTCATGGGATCAAACCGAAAAAATTCCGGATGCAGTACGGCGCTTTATTCGGCGTTCGATTTGCTGTGAGCCGGAAATCCGTCGTCTGGAGTGAATTCGGGACAGGGATCTCGTTTATACAAGTGGGGTACGGAATTAAGGTATTTTGAACATTTCGCCCCAAAAAACCAAAGCCGCCCTAAACCCTACTCCTTCACCACCGCCAATTCCTCACTCGCCACCGGCGGCCGGTGCATCTCCGTCTCAGCCGGTTTGCTCTGCACATACCGGTTGATCACCCACATCATCCCGATGGTAATGGCCATGGTGGACACCACCACGATACCCAGAACGGGATAATGCTCCAGGTAGCCGGTCTGATTCTGGAATACGATCATGCCCGCGACCGCCGAAGCAATACCGCCGGAGATCTGTGCCAACGACGAGTTGACTCCCATGAAGGCGCCGCGGTCGGCCGGCTCCGGAACGGCGGTCATCAGCGCAGACGAGGAGATCATGCGGGAGGTGATGCCGATGAACAGCACCGAGTTCAACAGGATCAGGATCCACAACGGCGTGACGTCCAGGTTGGTGTAAATGAGCACAAGGATCATCGAAAGGATCGAGCCCGCCACAAAGATCTTGTACTTACCGACCGTATCGCTGAATTTGCCGATCAACGGCCCGCCGACCATGGAAGTGATCCCCGTGATCAGATAGATCAGCGGAAGCTGCTCAAACGTAACGCCCAGGTTGTTCACCGCAAACGCCGTACCGAAGGGCATCAGCATGAATCCGCCGGTCGACAGCAGGGTGGTTGCGCTGAACCCCTTCAGGTATTGCTTTTGCGACAAGGTCCGGAACAAATGACCGAACGGGTTCTGATCTTTTTTTTGCAGCGCGAGGTGGGCATTCACCGGCCTCATTTTTAGGACGACGGCCAGGTAAACGATGATACTCAGGCTGGCAATAAGGATGAACGGACTATGCCATCCCCAATGGTTGGCCAGGTACAAACCCACCGGCAATCCCAATACCTGGCTGGTTGCAAAAGCCATCTGTACAAAGCCCATCACCCGCCCCCGGTATTGCATCTTGAACAGGTCGGTAATGATCGCAAAGGAAATGGACCCGATCACGCCGCCGAACAGCCCGGTGACGATCCGCGCGCCCAGCAGGAAATGATAGTTCGGCGCCAGCCCGCATAAAAAGGTGCCGAGTATGAAGCCCGTGTAAAAGAACAGGAGCAACCGCTTCCGGTCGAACTGATCGGCAAAACCCGCCGCCAGCAATCCCGATATACCCGCGCTGAAAGCATAGGCCGAAACCACCAGTCCGAACTGCGCCGTATTGATGTTCAACTCGCCGAGCAATTGCGCGCCCAACGGCGACAGGACCATGAAGTCCAGGATGATCGTGAACTGGAGGATCGCCAGGATCGCGATGATGAATACCTCGTAGGAGGTAAATGCTTTTTCTTTGTTCATATAGGTCGATTAGTCGTAAGTCGTAAGTTGTAAGTCGTAAGTTGTAAGTCGTAAGTTGTAAGTCGTAAGTTGACAGTTTGGACCCTTACTGACAACTGACCACTGTCAACTGATTTAAGGCTTGAGCCCCCGCAAAACCACCTCCAGCGTCCGGTCAATCGTCTCCTCGGTCATCTCGAACGGCGCATCCGCCAGGCCCCGGCCCGACATGTGGAATTTGACCAGCTGGTAAAGCGGCGCAAACGCAACCGACCAGTAGACCTCTACCGGCAGGCGTTGGAGCTCTCCTCTGTCGATGGCGTTGTGGACAAACCGCTTCATGGCATTCCGGAACCGCATGTCCGTTTTGGAATGGCACTTCTCGTTAAAAGGCGAATACCGGATCTGCTCCAGAAAGTGCATCTCGACCGGGTTTTCCAGGCAGTATCTGGCGCGGTTGAGCCATTGCCGCCTGAGGCCTTCATCGAAATGCATGTCCGGATCAAAATCAACCAGGGTAGCGTCCGCCATTCTTGCGCTCAATTGATGGCAAACCTGGATGATCAGGTCCTCTTTGTCCTTGAAATAAATGTAAATGGTAGCGGGGGAGACGCCGGCAGCCTTCGCCAGCTTTTGCATGCTCAGCCCGTCAAACCCTTCCCGTACCACCATTTCCACCGCCTTTGTGCGGATGGCTTGCTCTTTGTTCTCGTCTCTGGTTCTCATGTCGGGGCAAAGATAAATGAATGTTCGTTTATTTTAGAGGCATTCATTGATTTTTAACATAAACTTTACCCTGCCGGTTGGCAAATGGGGCTTATTTTTGGTGGGTTGTCATCTGATGTATCCTAGAATTTAAAATGCCCCGGAAAAGTTCCTTGAATTGAAAATAAATGATCAATTCGAAGGGTTATTAACAAAAATCACCCCCCGCAATGACAAAACCAACCCTTTTTTCCTCCGGGCCGTCGGAACTTGCACCCAAAATCCAGCAGTTATGAGGATTTCTGATCACAAATCGCTGAAAGTCATCAAAGAGGAATTCCACGAGGCGTTTCCGCACCTGAAGCTGGAATTCTACGCCGCGCCCCATGATAAAAATCAGGGCTCTCCGGCGCAGCAGCAGTTGCCCGATGACCAGTCGGTAGGAGAAGTGCGCACCGTGCACGAAACGGGTGATTTTTTCTTTAACGGACAATTCACGGTAGCCAATTTCGAGCGGCAGTTCGCGGATAAATACGGGTTGTATGCCCAGGTCTTCCGGAAATCCGGCAACCTTTGGCTCCAAACCTCCGCCACCGACAGCTGGACGCTCGCCGAGCAAAACCGCAAGGGCGGCCATTCGGAGGAATTGTATTACGAACAAAACAATTAAAATTAATTGAATCGAATCAATCGATTAACCCGAATGTTTCGATTATCCTGGCCAAACGACGGACGCCAATAATCGAATCAATCCCCTCCTTCGCTGAAGCTTCGGCGGGCGGTGGAATCAATCGGAACAATCGTATCAATCGTATCAATCGAACCAATTCAACCAATTCAACCAATTCCATGAACCTCCTCTACCACCCAATCTTCCTCCAACACGACACCGGCATGCACCCGGAAAGCCCGAAGCGCCTGAGCGCTTTTGCGGACCTGCCCGCCGGCCGGTTCGAAGGCGGCGAGGAATACCTGGAGCTGGTTCATACCCGGGATTATATCGAATCCGTCAAATACGCCAGCAGCCAGGGGATGCACCTGGACCCGGATACGGCAACGTCGCCCCAAAGCTATGAAGCCGCCGTCCAGGCCGTTGCGGCCACCATTCAAGCCGCCGGCAACGGGGATTTCGCGCTGGTTCGTCCGCCGGGTCACCATGCTTATCCGGGCCACGCCAGCGGATTTTGCCTGTTCAACAACGTAGCGATCGCAGCCCGTAAACTGGCCCGCGACGGCAAACGGGTGCTGATCTTCGATTTTGACGGCCATCTTGGCGACGGCACCTCGCATATCTTTTTTCACCAGAACCAGATCATGTACTGGTCGCTGCACCAATACCCGGCTTTCCCGGGGCACGGATGGGTGAATGAGATCGGTGAAGGCGCCGGAAAAGGTTTTACGGTCAATGTCCCCTTACCCGCCGGCAGCGGCGACGACGTCTTCATGGACGCCGTGCAAACGTTCCTGCCGGTGGCCCTGCAGTTCGAACCCGATGTGGTCGCTGTTTCCGCCGGGTTTGATGCCCACTTGTACGACCCCTTGCTGGATCTGCGCGTAACGGCCGGCAGCTTTTATGCCATCGGACAGATCCTGCGGGAAAACTTCAAAAATATCTTCGCCACCCTCGAAGGCGGATACAGCATCGAGCAATTGCCGAAATGCATCCGTAACTTCGCGGCAGGCGTCAACGGAATAGCAATGCCCTACCAACAGGAACCAACCACAACAGAAAAATTGATCCGGGAGGAATACGACCGGCGGGTGAGTACCGGCGTGAAGGCGCTGTCGCCCTACTGGAAATTCTGATTCAACCCCCGCTGAAGGCGCAGATTTTCACAGTTCAGGTGAAACCACAAACAGCTGCGGGATCTGTGATTTCATTGGTAACTTTAAAAAAAGACAAAATTTCAAGCGATGAGAAATTCATTGGATAAGATCTTCAAACCCAAGTCTGTCGCCGTTGTAGGCGCCTCCGGGCGGGCCGGCAGCGTGGGATTTGCAGTGATGGACAACCTGGTGGAAGGCGGCTTTGAAGGCCCCATTTACCCGGTCAACAAGCGCTCACAGATCATTTGCGGCCTCCAGACCATCGAAAGCGTAACGGCGATCCCCGGTCCGGTCGACCTGGCCATCGTGGCTACCCCTGCGGTGACGGTCCCTGACGTGGTCATCGAATGCGGCAAAAAGGGCATTACCGGGATGGTGATCCTTTCAGCCGGTTTCAAGGAAGCCGGCGAGGAAGGTAACCGCGCGTTCGAAGAAATCGAAAAACTGGGGCGCAAATACGGCATCCGCATTGTGGGGCCGAACTGTCTCGGCGTCATCCATCCGGGCAGCAAACTGAACGCCTCCTTTGCCAGCCATATGGCGCCGGCCGGCAAACTGGCCTTTATCTCCCAGAGCGGCGCCTTGGGTACGGCCATTCTCGACTGGGCAATGGACCAGAACGTGGGCTTCAACTACTTCGTTTCCATCGGCTCGATGGTGGACGTCGGCTTCCACGACCTGATCGATTACCTGGGCAACGACCCGAACACGTCTTCCATCCTGATCTATATGGAAACCCTGACCGACGCCCGCAAATTCATGAGCGCGGCCCGGGCGGTTTCCCGTTCCAAGCCCATTATCGTCCTCAAGGCGGGCAAGAGCGAAGAAGGCGCCAAAGCGGCCTTGTCGCATACCGGCTCCCTGACGGGCAACGACGCGGCTTTTGACGCGGCCTTCCGCCGCTCCGGCGTGATCCGGGTGGAAACAGTGGGCCAGTTGTTCCACTGCGCCCAAACCCTGTCCATGCAAAACCGGCCCGCGGGCAACCGCCTGGCCATCGTCACCAATGCCGGCGGCCCGGCCATCCTGGCAACCGACTACCTGATGCAGAACGGCGGGGTAACGGCACAGCTTTCCGAAAAGACCTTCAACCGGCTCAACGAACTGATGCCGGCCGTGTGGAGCCACCGCAACCCGGTGGACGTGCTCGGGGACGCCACCGTTGAACGCTACCGCCAGGCCGTTGAATTGGCCATGGCCGATGAGAATGTCGACGGCGTGCTGGCCATCTTCGTACCGGTGGCCACGACCGACGCCAGCGAGGTGGCGCGGGCCCTGACCAAACTGGATCCCCATCCCGACAAGCCGCTGTTTGCCAGCTGGCTCGGCGAGCGGGATGTAAAGGAAGCCCGCAAGATCCTGGAAGCCGGCAAAATACCCAACTATCGCTTCCCGGAAAGCGCCGTGGATACCTTCCTGCGCATGTACACCTACAACCGCAACCTCAAATTGCTGTACCAGACGCCTGCCGACGCGCCGGGCGAATACGTGGCCGATACCCAAAAAGCCAGGGCGATCCTGGAAGGCGTGCTGGCTGAAGGCCGGACGACCATGACCGAATACGAGGCCAAGAAATTCGTCGCCTGCTACGAACTGCCGATCGCCCCGGGCGGATTGGCCACTTCAGGCGACGAAGCTGCCCGGATCGCCGCGGAAATCGGCTTCCCGGTAGCCATGAAGATCTCCTCGCCGGATGTGCTGCACAAGTCCGACCACGGCGGCGTACTGCTCAATATCGGGGATGAGGAATCGGCCCGCATCGCTTACCGAAGCATCGTGGATTCGATCAAAGCCGCTTTTCCGAAAGCCCGCCTGCAAGGCGTCCTGGTAGAAAAAATGGACAAAAAGCGCCTGGAACTGATCATCGGCGCCAAGCGGGACCCGGTATTCGGTCCGATCATCCTGTTCGGTATGGGCGGCATTTCCGTCGAGCTGTTCAAGGACAGCAGTATCGGTCTGCCGCCGCTCAATATGGCCCAGGCCGAGCGGATCATTGAAAAGACCAAAGTGTACAAGCTCCTGAAAGGTTACCGGGGGTCGGCGCCGGTGGACATCGAAAACCTCAATTTTCAGTTGTGCAAATTCGCCAACCTGCTGGTGGATTTCCCCGAGATCAAGGAACTCGACATCAACCCGTACGGCGTAGATGAAAAGGGTGGGGTAGTGCTCGATGCCAAGGTGGTGCTGGACCCGGCAATGGGCGTTAACAAGATCAAACCGTATTCCCACCTTGTGCTGTCGCCTTATCCGAAGAAATACGTCAGGGAGGTAGCGTTGAAGAACGGGCAGACCGTGTTGTTGCGGCCCATCAAGCCGGAGGACGAGTTGATGGAAAAGGAAATGATCCAGAAATTCTCGAAAGAAACCCAGCATTTCCGGTTCTTCGGGTATATGCCGCATCCGACCCATGATGTACTGACCCGGTTCACGCAGATCGACTACGACCGCGAAATGGCCATCGTGGTGGAAATGGAAGAAAACGGCGAGAAGTTGTTTGCCGGCGTGGTCCGCATGATCACCGGGATCAACAACCGGGAAGGCGAGTTCGCTATTGTTGTGGCCGACCCGTGGCAGGGAATCGGTATCGGGAATATCCTGATGGATTATATCCTGGAAATTGCCCGGGAGCGCGGCATCACGCGGGTATTTGCCAACGTACTGAAAGCCAATACGATCATGTTGCATATGTTCCGCAAACGGGGTTTCGAGATCCATTCGGAGGATTACGAAACCAGTTTTGCCGAGCTGAAACTCGGGGATTCGGTACAGGCGACTATGACGGTATAGAAATGGTTGAGCCCTCCCTGATATTGATTTCGGGGAGGGTATATTATATAGTATCCAGCTTTTCTCTTAAGGGCCCCTCGCCACCGATTTCCTCAGAAAATCTTCAAATTTCATTCGCATTTTTTAATTGACCTTTGTATCAATTCAATACAATGCTGAATGAAACGCCAACTTTTACCGCTCCTCCTTTTACCCTTTTTATTGCTGTGTGCAAAACCCACCGGTGCTCAAACCCTTACCGGAAAAGTCTCGGATACCCGAACAGGCAACCCGCTGGCCTATGCTACGGTCAGTTTGTTTTCATTGCCGGACAGCGCATTGGTCGACGGTACCATCACCGACGATAAGGGGCAATTTTCCCTTAAGGCGCAACCTGGAATGTACTATGCCAAGATGGAGTTCCTGGCCTATGAGCCTGAATTCCTGGACCGGATCGAACTGAAAGACGGAATAAAGACCCTGGAGTTGGGGGATATCGGCCTTCGTCCGGAATCCGCCATGCTGGATGAAGTAGTGGTTCAGGCCGAAAAAAGCACCATGCAGATGGCGCTCGACAAGCGGATCTTCAACGTCGGAAAGGACCTGGCCAATGCCGGCGGAAATGCAGCTGACATCCTCAGCAACATCCCGTCGGTATCGGTGGACGTGGAAGGCAATGTCAGCCTCCGGGGCAGCGGCAACGTCCGGATCCTGATCGACGGCAAACCTTCCGGATTGGTCAGTTTCAAAGGGTCGGCCGGGCTGCAACAGTTGCAAGGCAACCTGATCGAACGGGTGGAGATCATCACCAACCCTTCCGCCCGCTATGAAGCCGAGGGCGTCGGCGGGATCATCAACATCATCCTCAAAAAGGAACGCACCCAGGGACTGAACGGCGCCTTTGACCTCATCGCCGGCAATCCCGCCAATTTCGGCGGCGCCGTCAACCTGAATTACCGCAAGCAGAAACTCAATTTCTTCGTCAACTACGGCGTCACCTACCGCGATATTCCAGGCGAGGGATCAACCTACCAGGAGGCCTATCGCAACGATACCGCATTCATCTACAACCAGTTCAGCGATCGCAGCCAAACCGGTTTCTACAACAGCATCCGGGGCGGGCTGGACTATTATTTCAATCCCAAAAACATCCTCACCGCCGCCTACACCCGGCGCATCAGCAAAGGCAAGCGCAATTCCACCCTGGAATACCGCGACGCGCTTTTTACAGCGGAAAACCTGACGGGCATCAACGTGCGTTCGCAGGATGAAACAGAGGTCGAACCCAACGCCGAATACTCCGTCAATTTCAAACGGCTCTTTGAACGGGACGGCCACGAGCTCACCGCCGAGGTCCGCTACCTCGACAACTGGGAGGATTCCGACCAGGATTTTTCAGAACAGTACTTCCTGGCCGACTATTCCCCTTCCGGGATACCCGACCTCCTGCAGCATTCCTATAATTTTGAAACGGAAAAACAATTGCTGTTCCAGCTGGATTACGTCAAGCCCTTCGGCAAGGACGGCAAATTTGAAACGGGGCTCAGGAGCAATTTCAGGGATATGACCAATGACTACCTCGTGGAGGAACTGAACGACGGCGTATGGCAAAAACTGCCTGGGCTGGAAAACAACTTCTTCTACGACGAAAATATCCACGGCGCCTACGCCATTCTGGGCAACAAGATCAGGAAGTTCTCCTACCAGTTCGGCCTTCGGGCGGAGATCACGGATGTGCGTACGCGCCTGGAACAAACCAATGAGGTGAACCCCAGAAACTACGCCAACCTCTTCCCCAGCGTTCATTTCACCTACGACCTGCCTGCCGAAAACGCCGTTCAGATCAGCTACAGCCGCCGGATCCGGCGCCCGCGCTACAATGACCTAAGCCCGTTCGTAACCTATTTTGACGATCGCAACTACTTCAGCGGCAACCCCGACCTGGAACCGGAATTCACCAATTCCTTCGAACTGGGGCATGTCAAATACATGGAAAATGCCTCTTTCAGCTCCTCCCTTTATTACCGCCATACCACCGGTAAGATCGAGCGGATCCGCCGCGTCGACAACCAAGGCAATGCGGCCACCAAGCCCGAAAACCTGTCGACAGAAGACGCCTACGGACTGGAAATAACGGCTTCCTGGTCGCCCTTCAAGTGGTGGAAGACCGACGGCAATTTCAATTTTTTCAGGGCTATGACCGACGGCGGCAATCTGGGCGCCGGGTTTCAAAGCGATACGTACAGCTGGTTTACCCGCCTCACCTCCAGATTTACCTTCTGGAAAAATACCGACCTTCAGGCGAGGGGCAACTACGAAGCCAGGATGCAGACCCCCCAAGGCTACCGCAAACCGCTCTGGTACCTCGATCTGGCGGCCAGCAAGGATTTCCTGAAGGATAACGCCACCATCACCGTCAACGTGTCCGACCTGTTCAACACCCAACGGTTCCGGTCCGTTACCGAAGGGGATAATTTTTATACGTACAGCGATTTCCAGCGGCGACCGACCCAGGTCAACCTTACGCTGAGCTATCGCCTGCACCAGCAAAAGAAAAAAGGCCCGCCGGCGGGTGAGTCAGGGGAAGGGTTTTAAAAACCCCTGGAATGGAATGCGAATCCAAGCGGGAATTTGCCTGGGAAAATGGTAAATTTGAGCTTGCAGGAACATGGCCTGAAGCCACCCGGTAAAAGGGGGCGCGTCAGGTAAAAACAGAAACAGTATGAAAAAAGCGACAATCTTATTGCTGACCTTTGCAGTCGGCCTCAATGCCCTTTCCGCCCAGAAATGGACGGAGAAACCAATGGGAAACTATGCGCTCATCACCAATCCCGGCGGACAGACACTGGGCTACTCTCCCGCTTCCGGAGTAAAGATCCTCACGATTGACGGGCTGGCCTTCAAAGACCTGAACCGGAACGGACAACTGGATAAATATGAGGATTGGCGGCTTTCCGCCGATGTGCGCGCTAAGGACCTGGCCGCCAGACTGACCATCGAAGAGATTGCCGGCCTGATGCTCTACAGCAAACATCAATCCATACCTGCCCGGGAGAACGGCTATTTTGCGGGCACCTATAATGGAAAGGTATTCTCCGCGAGCGGCGCGAAACCCGAAGACCTGACCGACCAGCAGATTGAATTCATTACCAAAGACCACCTCCGCCACGTGCTGATCACTACGGTCCAGTCGCCCGGGATTGCCGCCGGGTGGAACAACAGGGTGCAGGCGCTGGCAGAAAGCATCGCGCCGGGAATTCCGGCGAATAACAGCTCCGACCCGCGCAACGGCACGGTCTCCAATGCCGAGTTCAATGCCGGCGCCGGCGGGCAGATCTCCATGTGGCCGGGGTCGTTAGGGCTGGCTGCTACCTTTGACCCTGCTCTCGTGGAAGCATTCGGCCGGATCGCCTCTGCGGAATACCGTGCGTTGGGGATCGCCACGGCCTTGTCGCCCCAGATCGATATCGCTACCGATCCGCGCTGGAACCGGGTAAGCGGCACATTCGGAGAGAATCCCAAACTGGCGGCCGATATGGCGCGCGCTTATTGCGACGGTTTTCAATCTTCCTACGGCGATCAGGAAATCGCCGGCGGGTGGGGGTATACCAGCGTGAACGCCATGATCAAACACTGGCCGGGCGGCGGATCGGGTGAAGCCGGTCGGGACGCCCACTACGGCATGGGCAAATTCGCGGTTTATCCAGGCGGGCAGTTTACCACCCATTTCATCCCGTTTACCAAAGGCGGTTTAAAACTGAAAGGGAAAACCAAAATGGCGTCTGCGGTCATGCCTTATTACACGATTTCCTGGAACCAGGATACCAAAAACGGTGAAAATGTGGGGAACAGCTACAATCATTACATCATCAACGACCTCCTGCGGAAAAAATACAAATACGACGGCGTAGCCTGCACCGACTGGAACATTACGGCAGATGAAACGGCACTGGACCTGTTTGTCGGAGGCAAACCCTGGGGCGTGGAAAAACTCAGCGTAGCCGAGCGCCATTACAAGGTGCTGATGGCCGGCGTCGACCAATTCGGCGGCAACAACGAAGCAGGGCCCGTCCTGGAAGCCTACGCCATGGGGGTTAAAGCGCACGGTGAAGCCTGGATGCGCGCCAGGATGGAACAGTCGGCCGTCCGTTTGCTGAAGAACATTTTCCGGGTTGGCCTGTTTGAAAACCCGTACCTCAACCCCGAGGAAACCGGCCGAACGGTAGGCAAACCTGAATTCATGGCCGCAGGATACGCCGCCCAGCTGAAATCGGTGGTCATGTTGAAGAACAAGAACAACGCCCTGCCCCTGGCGGGCGGCAAAACAGCTTATATCCCCAAAAAATATACGCCGGCCGGCCGGAATTTCCTGGGTATGGAAATACCGGAAAAACTGGATTACCCGGTGAATATGAATATCGCAAAAAAGTACTTCAATACCTCGGATAACCCGGACGAAAGCGACTTTGCGCTGGTGTTCATTGAAAACCCGAATGCGGGAAACGGTTACCAGGCTGAGGACCGGAAAAGCGGCGGCAACGGCTACTTCCCCATCAGCCTCCAATACGGCGAATATACCGCTGATGAAGCCAGGGCAACCAGTCTGGCCGGCGGCGATCCGATGGAGGATTTCACGAACCGGTCCTATAAAGGGAAAACCGTTAAGGCCGCCAACATCACCGACCTGTCGATGGTGACCGAAACCGCCGCCAAAATGAAGGGCAAACCCGTGATCGTCATCGTGAATATGAGCAACCCCATGGTGTTCAAGGAATTTGAAAGCCAGGCCGATGCCATTCTGGTCGGCTTCGGCGTACAGGATCAGGCGATGCTGGATATCCTGTCGGGCAAAGCCGAACCGACCGGCCTGTTGCCTATGCAAATGCCCGCCGATATGACAACCGTAGAGCGGCAGGCGGAGGATATGCCCCTGGATATGCGATGCCATACGGACTCGGAAGGGCATGTTTACGATTTTGGCTTCGGCATGAACTGGAAAGGCGTGATCAGCGACGGGCGTGCCGCGAAATACAAGTGGAAGTTGAAAAAATAACCTGCACCCAATTCATTAATCATCCTTTAAACCGTTGAACATGAACTACCTGGTCCTATCCTCATCTGTTGCTTTGTTGCTGATGGCCGGAAAACAGATCGACTCCGGCCGCCAAACCACGTACGAAATGCCGGCCCAACCGGTCATGTGCCATACGGATTACCCGGACGGCAGCATGAATGCCTTTGCCAATGACCCGGCCTTCTGGGCCCTGCATCCCAGCCCGCTGCCGTTGGCGTATAAGGCGATGGGCGAAGAAGTCCGGTTTGCCACTCCCGACGGTAAAGACGCCGGCGCTTACTTCATTAAGGCCAAAAAGAAATCGAAGAAATGGCTGTTTGTCTACCAGGAATGGTGGGGCCTGAATGATTATATCCGCCGCGAAGCAGACACGTTCTATGGCGACCTGAACGGTGAGGTCAACGTTCTGGCCCTGGATATGTACGACGGCAGATCGACCACAAATCCGCAGGAAGCCGGTCAGATCATGTCATCCGTCAAGCAGGAAAGGCTGGAAAGCATCATTAACGGCGCATCCGCCTTTGCCGGAAAAAAGGCGAAGATCGCCAACGTAGGCTGGTGTTTCGGCGGCGGCCTTTCGCTGCAATCGGCGCTGCTCAACGGTAAAAAATCCATCGGAGCCGTGATGTACTACGGCATGCCGGTCCGGGATATCGAGCGGCTGAAGACCCTGAAATGCGATGTATTGGGCCTTTTCGCCACTGAAGAACGCATTTCCAAACAAGTGATCGAAGAATTTGCGGCCAATATGAAGACGGCAGGCAAAAAACTGGAGTACAGGATCTTCAACGGCGTTCACGGATTTGCCAATCCTTCCAACCCCAAACACGATCCTGAACTGACCAAAGAGGCTTATGCGTTGGCTATCGCTTACCTGAAGGGGAAATTCAAGGTAGGATAGCCCAAATCCCATGGTTTTATTTACATTTGTCCACCAACTTGATTTTCACCCTGAATCGGATCATGAAATACCTTCTCATCCTGTTAACGGCCATGGCGTTGCTGCCCGCGGCCGGCGCCCAGAAAGCGGACCAGCTTTGTTACGAGCTCCGCATTTACACCACGGATAAAGGCAAGCTCAACGACCTGTTGAAGCGCTTTCGCAACCACACCATGGCCCTGTTCGAAAAGCACGGCATGACCAACGTCGGCTACTGGACGCCGCTGGACAACCCGGACGGTAAACTGTACTACCTGATGTCCTATCCCAGCCGGGAAGCCCGCGATGCTTCCTGGAAGGCTTTCGGCGCGGATACGACCTGGCAGCGGGTCGCAAGGGAAAGCGAGGCCAACGGAAAAATTGTCACCAAAGTGGAAAGCGTATTCCTGAAGACCACCGATTTCTCGCCGAACAACCTGAAGAGCGAGCCCGGAAAGGTGTGGGAACTGCGCATGTACACCACCACGCCCGGCCATCTGCCGAATCTCTTGAGCCGGTTCAGGGATCACACAGTGAAGCTGTTCAAAAAACACGGCATCACCAATAAGATCTACTGGACGCCGACTGATGAAGCCCAGGGCCGCGACAATATGTTGTTTTACCTGCTGACCCATAAGTCCGAAAAGGCCGGCAAAGCTTCATTCGACGCCTTCCGCGCTGATCCGAAATGGATCAAAGCCAAGGAGGATTCGGAGAAAGCAGCGGGCGGATCCCTGACCACCCAGGTCGTTTCCATCTACATGTGGCCGACGGATTTTTCTCCGGTGAAATAAAGCTTAAGGGTTGACCCCCGAACGCCGGAAGTGCCTTTCCAGGCAGTCCGCAAGGATATCACCGATGAAGCGGCTGAAAGTATACCCGTGCGCCTGCAGGATCTTCCCGCAGATGGTGTCGCTTTCCACCCAGGAAGAGATGCTGCAGTTGGCGTTTACTTCCAGGACAAACAATTCGCCGGTGTGTTTTTCCCAGCGGATATCGACCCTTCCGTACCCTGTTCCGCCGACGGCTTCATAGGCGGCCCAGGCCACTTTTTTCAGCCGCTCGCTTTCTTCAGGAGCCGCCATCGCTGTGGTATACATCTGCTCCTTCCACATGTCGAAAACGAAATGGTGCCTTTCTTCCGGAAGGCGCCCGTCGTAGACGATCTGCAATGCCGGGAATACCGTGCAATGGTCCGGATAACCCGGTGTGCCGGCGATCAGCACCGTGAAGTCCCGGCCGAGGATGAACCGTTCGGCGAGAATGCCGCCTTCCCTGAAGTCGTAGCCGTGCAAACCCCGGAACAGGCGCCCGGTCTGGACCTGCAGCTCCTGGTCGTTATGGACCACCGATTCCCAGGTCAACCCGAAGCTGCCGCCCGAAACGGAGGGTTTGACGAAGACGGGAGCGCCCACCTTGCTGCAAACGCCGTCCGGGATTGAATCCGGTGCATCGATGAAATGATACGGCGCCGTCGGTACGCCTGCCCCGATGAACGCTTCCTTCATCAGCCGCTTGGAGGTGGAGATATGATAAAAAGCGGAATCGGCGCCGGTAAAGGGAATGCCGAGCTCTTCCAGCAACCTGACCACCGAGAGGCCGGGGTAGCCGTTGATCTCGTCGCCGTCGCAATAGTTGAACACCAGGTGCAGGCGGTTGTCGTTGGGGCTTTGCAGGCCGGCTGCGGTCGAGTTGAGGTTGTCCATGGTGATGGGCGTCCAGGACCAGTCGAGGCCCAGGTCTGCGAACGCGGCGGCCATCTCGGCCCGGGTATCCGGGTCGTCGTAGAATTCGCTGATCAGGCCGTCAGCCGTGATCTTATAGGGTACGAATAGCCATACGAAAAGGTCGGCTGCGGAAAGCCCGTACCGGTTCAGGATCAGATCTAAATTCATTAGGCGGCATTTTTAATGGCAGGGGAAAGATTCCAGCATGCAAGGTTACAAAATGGATTTTTGAAAATCCCGAAAAAAACTTTTATTGTGTTGATTTTAGCTTCATTGACGAAAAACCGACACCATGCAACAATTCCTCGTATTTGTAGCCTTCACGGCTTTTGTGGCCGGCTATGCTTCCTGGCGGCTGCGCAAGGACAATTTCAGGACCAAGGACGGTTATTTTCTCGGCGGCCGAAGCCTGACCGGCGTCATCATAGCGGGGTCTATGTTGCTGACCAATATCTCAACGGAGCATCTGGTGGGAATGAACGGCTCCGCTTACCGGAACGGCGGCATCATCATCGCCTGGGAGGTGACCTCGGCCCTGGCGCTGGTGGTCGCGGCGTTGTACTTCATCCCCAGGTACCTGAAAATGGGATTGACCACCATCCCCGAATTCCTGGAAAAGCGTTTTGACGGAATGACCCGCACCATCATCGGCCTGCTGCTGATCATTTCTTTCGTGTCCACCCTCTTGCCGATCGTGTTGTATACCGGGGCCATCAATATCGAGAGCATTTTCGGCATATCGGAATTGCTGCACATCACCCGGGCGGAAGGGCTTTGGCTGACCGTACTGGTGGTGGGCGTGATCGGCGCTGTTTATGCGATTTTCGGCGGCCTGAAAATGGTGGCCTACACCGATACCCTGAACGGTTACGGCCTCCTCATCGCCGGACTGCTGGTACCCATCTGGGCGCTGTGGGACATCGGCCACGGGAATATCCTGACCGGCCTTTCCACCGTTTTTCATCATGCTCCGGAAAAGTTCAATGTGGTCAGCCGGGAGCCTTCTGTCGGCCCGGGCGCGAGGGATGCGATATTGCCGTTCAGCGTGCTGTTTACCGGGTTGATCGTCAATCAGCTGTACTTCTGGGCCATGCACCAGTCCATAATCCAGCGGGCATTGGGGGCGGTCAGCCTTAAAGAAGCCCAGAAAGGGTTGCTGATCACGGGGATCTTCAAGATCTTAATGCCGCTCATCATCGTACTGCCGGGCATCATCGGGTTCTACTATTTCGGCGACAGCTTGTACAACGCCCAGGATACGGTTTATCCGCAACTGATCAAGCGCATTTTGCCGGTTTGGATGACGGGCTTTTTCGTCGCCGTGGTGATGGGCGCTATCCTGAGCACCTTCAACAGCGCCCTGAACAGTGCGGCAACCATATTCAGCCTGGGTTTGTTCAAAAGATATATCCGCAAATCAGCCTCGGACACCCAGTTGGTCAGGGTGGGCAAGATCACTTCGGCTGTCCTGGCGGTCTTTGCCATTCTGGTTGCCCCTTTTGTAGCCAATGCGCCAGCCGGGCTTTACCAGTTGCTGCAACAGCTCAACGGGATCTTTTTCATCCCGATGGCGTCGGTCATCCTGGCGGGTTTTTTGTTCCCGAGGGTGTCTGCTTCCGGCGCAAAAGCAGGGCTGGCATTCGGATTGGTCTTCTATGTTGTGATGTTTATGGTCCTGAAGGTCAACCTGCATTTTGTGCATATCTGGGGCATTGAGTTCGTGTTGAACATAGCGGTGATGCACCTGGTTTCGGCTTTTGACCCACCCAGGGAGGTCTTCACGATCCGGGATATCGGCGTGGTGGACATGAAGCAGTGGAAGTATGCCAAAGGATTGAGCATTGCGCTGACGATCGTGACGCTGGCGATTTATGTTTGGCTGGGGAGTGTGGGGTAGTTAGGGGAGAGGGGGTGAGAGGGTGAGAGAGGGAGAGAGGGGGAGAGCGGACATTGGGAGTTTTGGAATAAATGCCGGAAATTTGCGTTAATTGCATGATGAGGACCGTTCAGCATTTTGTGTCAACAGAATTTTTAGCACGCGCAGCGTGATGAAAATTAAAGCTTTGCGTCTTTCCGTCTTTGCGCGAAAACACAATTTTGAACAGTCTCGCATGATGAAACCGATTTAGGATGATACCATGCCCCGGTTGAATACAAACACGCAATGAAGATTTACAATTTTAGTCCGGGACCCGCTGTGATCCCGCCGTCTGTATTAGGGGAGGCAAGCCGAAGTCTGGTACAGTTTGAAGATACCGGAATGTCCATTGCCGAAATGAGCCACCGCAGCCCCAAAGTGATGGGCATTGTGGAAGAGGCCTCTGCTTTGATCCGGGAGTTGCTCGGGTTGAACAGCGACTATGAAGTGATCTGGGTGCAGGGTGGGGCATCTTCCCAGCTGGCGGTAGCGCCGATGAACCTGACCGATCCGAAACAAGCCATAGCCGTTGCCGATACGGGGTATTGGGCCACCAAAGCCATCAAGGCGGCAGAGCAGATCTGCAAAGTCGAGGTCGTGGCTTCCTCCGAGGCTACCGGCTATGACCGCATTCCCAGGGATTGGACCCTGCCCAAGGGGGTCCGCTATTTTCATATGGTGACCAACGAGACGATCAACGGGACCCAATACCGGGAAATTCCCGATCTGCCGGTACCGATCGTCGCGGATATGACCTCCGATTTCCTGACCCGGCCTATTCCGATCAAAAAATTCGGGGTCATTTTTGCCAGCGCCCAGAAAAACTTCGGCCTGGCCGGCGTCACCTGCGTGGTCATCCGGAAAGACCTGATGAAAACGCCGCCCAACCGGGTCATTCCCACCATATTCGATTACCGAACGCATATGGCCGCACAATCCCTGTACCACACGGCGCCGGTTTTCCCCATTTACGTCTCCATGCTCACCCTGAGGTGGATCAAGAAGATGGGCGGTCTTGAAAAAATGGCCGAAAAGAACGCCGAAAAAGCAGCCGTGCTGTACAGCGAACTCGACCGGAACCCGGTTTTTCAGGGCAGCGTGGTAGAGGAAGACCGCTCAGTGATGAACGTCTGTTTCCGAACCGACCGCGCCGGGCTGGAAGAGGAATTCCTGAAATACACGGAGCGCAACGGCGTGGTCGGCATCAAGGGCTTTCCCACGGTAGGCGGCTTCCGGGCGTCCATCTACAACGCTATGCCGCTGGATGGGGTGCAGGTGTTGGCGGAGATGATGCGGATGTTTGCGGGGAGGTTTGGATGAGGTTGATGCTGGATGGTGGATGCTTGATGCTTGATGCTTGATGCTCGATGCTGGATGCTGCCACGCCGAGGCGTGGTGGATGCTGCCCGCCGTCACCTTGGGGTTATGGCGGACGGGGGGTGCTGGGACCGTTCAGGATTTTGTGTCAACCGGACTTTTAACACGCGCAGCGTGATGAAAATCAAATCTTTGCGTCTTTGCGTCTTTGCGCGAAAACACTGTTTTGAACGGTCTCTAATGCTGTATGCTGCCCGCCGTCGCCTTGGGGTTATGGCGGACAGGGTGCTGCCCGCCAGGTACGGGAACTGCCACTTACAATAGGCTTCTCAATCCCTACGGGCTTAAGAATCCGGCAGGCGGGCTGACGACTGAGAAAAAATATGTATAATTGGGCCTGGATTGCCTAAAGATTCCGGAATTCCATGCACCAAGGCAGCGATCTATCCTCTTTCCAAACCGATTTCCAAGGCCTGAGCGCCGCCGAAGTCGCCGAATCCCGTAAAAAATACGGCAATAATTCCATTGAGAATAAAGAAGAAAGCGGATTCTGGACCGTATTGAAGGATGTGACCACCGAACCGATGTTCGTGCTCCTTTTGGTCGCAGCCGGTATTTATTTTCTGGCAGGGGAATATCCGGACGGCATCATCATGGTGGCGGCCATCATCTTCGTTTCCGCCATATCGCTGTACCAGGAAACCCGCAGCCGGAATGCGCTGGCAGCCCTGAAGAAATTGACCCAGCCGAATTCCAAAGTGATCCGGGATGGGGCGGTCAGGGAAATCCCGACCCAGGAGATCGTGAAAGGGGATTATATCATCGTGGAAGAAGGCAATCTGGTGCCCGCCGACGCGGATATCGTCCATTCCAATGACTTTGCGCTCAATGAATCCATCCTGACCGGCGAATCCTTTCAGGTTGAAAAAAGCGAAAAATCGGAAAACCCGGCCATTTATTACGGTACGTTGGTCGTGTCCGGTTCGGCGGTCGGCAGGGTTACGGGGGTCGGCAGCCTGACGGAACTGGGCAAGATCGGCCAGTCTCTGGAAAAAGTGCAATCCGCCAAAACGCCCATGCAGCTCCAGATCAGCTCCTTTGTCAAAAAAATGGCTGCATTCGGGGTATTGGCTTTCCTGCTGGTCTGGGGGATCAATTATTGGAAATCGGGCGACCTGCTGAGCGGATTGCTGAACGGCCTGACCCTGGCCATGTCGGTCCTGCCCGAGGAAATACCGGTAGCGTTCACCACTTTTATGGCGCTCGGAGCCTGGCGGCTGATCCGGATGGGGGTGCTCACCAAGCAACCTCAAACCGTTGAGAGCCTGGGAGCTGCAACGGTCATCTGCATCGACAAAACCGGCACGATCACCGAAAACAGGATGACCCTGACCAGGGTGTACTGTTTTGCCGAGGACCGGATAACCGGCCTTCAGGAATGTACGTCAGCGGGTTGCAGGCGCGTGGTGGAATACGCCATGTGGTCGAGTGAGGTCAATCCGTTTGATCCGATGGAACAGGCCATCCATAAAGCTTATCAGGAATCAGCAGAAAGGGACCTTCGCCCGGATTTTCAAATGTTTCATGAATATCCGCTGAGCGGGAGCCCGCCCATGATGACCCACCTCTACAAAAACAAGGAAGGCGCCAGGGTAATAGCAGCCAAAGGCGGGTGGGAAGCCATCGTGAGCGTATCCGGCCTGGAGGAAGGCCCGGCGGAGAGGGTAGGGGAAGTAGCCCGGGAAATGGCCGCCGGCGGTTATCGGGTGTTGGGCGTGGGCAGCACCCAATGGGAAGGCGACGATTTTCCGGCAAGGCAGCAGGATTTTAAATTCCGGTTTGAAGGCCTGATCGCACTCGAAGACCCGCCCAAGCCCAACATCAGCAAGGTCTTTCGCCGTTTTTATGATGCCGGCATCCGGTTGAAGATCATTTCAGGCGATTTTTTACAAACCGTGCAGTCCATCGCCCGCCAAACCCGTTTCGAAGGGGCGGATAACCCGATGACCGGCGCCCAGGTGGCGCAAATGGACGAAACCCAACTTCGGGAAGCCGTCAAAAAGACCAACCTGTTTGCCCGCATGTTTCCGGAAGCCAAATTGCGCGTGATCGAAGCCGAAAAAGCGAACGGGGAGATCGTAGCCATGACCGGCGACGGGGTCAACGATGCGCCCGCCCTCAAATCGGCTCATATCGGCGTAGCCATGGGCACCCGCGGCACCGAAACCGCAAAACGGGCGGCCTCCATCGTTATCATCGACGACGACCTGGACAATATTGCCGACGCCGTCCTGCTCGGCCGGCGGATCTATTCGAATTTCAAAAAGGCGGTCCAATACATTATTTCCATACACATTCCGATCATCCTCACGGTGAGTACGCCCTTGCTGCTGGGCTGGACCTACGCCAATATCTTCTCGCCCATCCACGTCATCTTTTTTGAGTTGATCATGGGGCCCACCTGTTCGATCATTTTTGAAAATGAACCCATGGAGGAACGCCTCCGGCGGGAAAGCCCGCACCGCGCCGGAGCCGGCCTGTTTTCAGTCAATGAGCTGACCATCAGCATCATACAAGGATTGGTCATCACAGCGGGCGTGTTGTTGCTTTACCATTACACCATGAACGCCGGCTACACGGAAGCCCAGGTCCGCACGGTCGCTTTCTCAACCATCCTGTTCAGCAATATCTTCCTTACCCTGGTCAACCGGTCATTCTACTATTCTGTTTTTCGCACCATGACCTATCCCAACCGGTTGGTCCCGCTCATTATTGTCATTACATTGGGTGTCCTGGCAGCCACCCTGTATGTCCCGGCCGTACAATCCCTGTTCCGTCTGGAGTTCATCGGTCTGGACCTGCAATGGAAATGCCTGGTTGCGGCATTCATTTCGGTGTTCTGGGTTGAGGGATACAAATTGTACCGCAGGAGGGGTTAGGTGGTCAGTTGGCAGTTGGCAGTTGTCAGTTGTCAGTTGGCAGTCTCCGCCCGCCGTAGCTTCAGCGAAGGAGGGGTCAGGCTCCGCCCGGCAACTTCGCCGAAAGCTTCGTCGCCCGGTGGCCAAAGCTTCAGCGAAGGAGGGGGGCAGTCGGGTAGCTGAGCGCAGTCGGGGAGCTGAGCGCAGTCGAAGCTCAACGGCCGCCCAACCATAAAACCACCCTACTCTTCCCGCACCTCTGTAACCGCAGGCGCCTTCCAACGCTCAAACCCCACCGGTTTGCTTTGCGCCTTCCGAACGGCCGCTGAGGTCCGGCGTTTGTCGCTGACCATGGCGAAGGTCATGATCAGGCTGGTGCCGATGATGATGAACAACAGGATGCCCGGCTGAAAACCGGCAATTTGGGCCTCTTCCGGAATGTTGGTAAACAAGAGAATGGTGATCAATCCGCGGGGGGCGACGAATACCTGCGGCAGGATGTCCCGGCCGATGAAAACCCGCAGGATCAGGAACCGGACCAGGTAAATGGAAAGGATGATCAACAGGCTGATCACGGCAACATCCACCCTGACCAGCGTGGCCAGCGAAATCGTGAGGCCGAAGATCACAAAGAAAAAAGTGCGTACGATGAATGCCGTTTCCATGGTCACTACGTGCAGCCCTTCGTAGATCTGTTTGGCGTATTCCAGCT
>WBZL01001773.1_pt1 | contig 21924 bp, 20 predicted proteins | sample 5204291 | NCBI WGS metagenome assembly WBZL01 (sample SAMN12344345, study PRJNA552823) | activated sludge metagenome | biome: Activated sludge suspended growth; feature: Nitrification reactor; material: Wastewater; isolation source: activated sludge from nitrification reactor of wastewater...
GTGGTGCATGCCCAAGCCGGCGCTGATATCGTTGCGCCTTCTGATATGATGGACGGTAGAGTGGCTGCGATTCGAAAAAAATTAGATGATAATCAGCACATCCATACGCGGATTCTTGCCTATTCGGCGAAATATGCGTCAAGTTTTTATGGGCCATTCAGGGATGCGGTGGGTTCGTCAGCGAACTTGAAATCAGGTAATAAATACACTTATCAAATGGATCCTGCCAATTCAGATGAAGCATTATGGGAAGTTGGGCTAGATTTACAAGAGGGTGCAGATATGGTCATGATTAAACCAGGTATGCCCTATCTGGACATTGTTCGCAGAGTGAAGGAGAAATTTGGTGCTCCCACCGTTGTTTATCAAGTGAGTGGTGAGTATGCAATGCTCAAAGCAGCGGCAATCAATGGTTGGCTAAATGAGGAAGCTTGTGTTCTAGAGGCGCTGCTTGCTTTTAAACGAGCTGGCGCTGATGCGATTATGACCTATTTTGCACTAGACGCAGCCGGTTGGTTAAAACAAAGCGGGTCGTAGGAAGCAATTGAATAGGAGAATCTAAAAGGCTTGACTCCAGAAATCGTCATTTGATAAAAGGTCTTCATCACTATCATTAACTGTTGCCACAGGAGGAAGGTGCTCTTGAAAAAAGTATTCGCTCATTCCTCCTGCTGTTTCTCTTAACCCAGTAGCTGGATTTATTTTTGCGGTAACAATTCCTTTTGGAGGGGTATAGGTCGCAACTGGAATCTGTTTTAACGCTTTCTCCATATAATTAATCCAGATCGGTAACGCTACCTTACCCCCGGTTTCATTTTTTCCAAGTGACTTCGGTTCGTCAAATCCCACCCAGGAAACGGTAATCAAGTCTTTCTGGTATCCGCAAAACCATGCATCAATGAAATTACTGGTAGTTCCAGTTTTTCCAGCGAGATCATTACGTTTAAGTTGCTTTGCTGCTGTCGCAGTACCTCGTTGTATGACATCTTGCATCATACTGTTCATCAGAAACGCATTGCGTGGGTCGATAATTTGTGTTGCATTTTGACCTGCCACAAGTGGATCGACTTGCTGAACGATATTGCCTTTATCGTCTTCAACGCGCTCAATGAAATAAGGCTCTACCTTATATCCGCCATTCGCAAATATGGCGTAACCCGATGCCATTTGTAGAGGAGTTACGGAGCCTGCCCCTAATGCCATGGGTAAATAGGGTGGATGGCGGTTGCTATCGAAGCCAAAACGTGCAATATAGTCTTGTGCATAGCGTGGGCCAATGGCCTGTAGAATTCGAATCGATGCAAGATTTTTGGATTGCGCAAGCGCAACACGCATGCGAATCGGGCCACCAAACTTACCATCGAAATTCTTGGGTTCCCATGCTTTACTCCCTGTTTGAGCGGCATCAAAATAAATAGGAGCATCATTAATAATGGTGGCAGGTGTAAATCCTTTTTCTAGAGATGCTGAATAGATGAAGGGTTTAAAGCTTGATCCAGGCTGTCTCCATGCCTGAGTAACATGATTGAATTGATTTAAGTAGAAATCAAAACCACCAACCAGCGCACGTATTTTTCCATCGTTTGCATCAATTGAAATCAGCGCAGCCTCAACCTCAGGTAACTGCGTAATTTTCCATTGGTTCTGATTGTTTTTCTGAACGCGAATGAGTGAACCCTTGCGAATTCTCTTATTCCCTAATTGTGGATCAGTAGCAAGGTATTTCTTGGCTATTTTTAAGCCATCACCCGAAATTTGAATGGGTTGTCCGTTCTTTAGAATTGCTTCAATCTGATTGGAATTTGAAGATATTACTGCTGCGATTAGTAGATCATCACTATCGCTATGTTCTTGTAGCGCGGATATAAGCGTTTTTGCCGGATTAACATCACTGGGTGGAATATCTACCAATGCTTCTGCACCTCTATAACCATAACGTGAGTCGTAATCTAAAATTCCTTTACGGACAGCCTCATAAGCTGCCACTTGATCAGCCTTGTGAATGGTAGTGTAGACCTTTAGTCCACGGGTATACACATCCTCTCCATACTGTTGATACAATGCTTGGCGTGCCATTTCGACGATGTGATCGGCAGGCATGGCATTAATACGAGTTTGTCGGTGAATTAAAATAGTTTGTTTTTCAGCTTCTTCGTATTCTTTGGCTGAAATATAGCTAAGCTCATGCATTCTTTTTAGCACGTAGTGTTGCCGTGCCTTTGATCGTTTGAGGTCAACGACCGGATTTAATCGTGAAGGCGCTTTAGGCAACCCTGCTAGCATTGCGGCTTCTGCAAGATTGATATTGATAAGTGGCTTCCCAAAATAGGTTTGTGCCGCTGCTGAAAAGCCGTGGCTTCTTTGCCCTAAGTATATTTGATTGATATAAAGTTCTAGTATCTTGTCTTTATCAAGGCTGTGCTCAATCTTAAAGGCAAGGAGCGCTTCACTAAATTTTCGAGTTAGGGTTTTTTCTTTGGTTAGAAAAAAATTCCGAGCAACTTGCATGGTGATAGTACTCGCACCCTGTAATGTACCCCCACCAGAAAAATTGGAGTATGCAGCTCTCAGTACGCCAATATAATCGACCCCTCCGTGCTGATAAAAGCGATCATCCTCTGCAGCTAAAATCGCTTTTTTTAAAAATACCGGTGTTTCACGAATATTGACGAAATCTCGTCTTTCTTCCCCAAATTCTCCAATAAGCAATCCCTCTGCACTATAAATGCGTAGCGGTATTTTCGGTCGATAATCAGTAATGACTTCAAGAGAAGGTAAGGTCGGAATGATGACGAGTGCAGCAAATACAACTAATAAAATGCCAATCAAACTGACGGCGAAAAGCGCAATAAAGGGATAGGTTAACCAACGGAGTGACATGAAAGGGATTGCTTAATAAAGGGAGGAATCGATTTCCAATTTAGAGGGTATTACTACTGTTTTTAATCAAATTAAATACTGATCAAATCTGTCAGAATGCTCAGCAAGTTAGGTGAAGCTACGATAGGTAAGCTAAATGAAATTAATGATGAGCAATGATCCCATTTCTTAGAAATAGCTGCCTTTCAACTGTAACTCTAAAATATTGTTTCAAATAAATCAATGCTCGGAAAAACTTTTAATCTTGATCTTAATCTTTTTTTTCCTCAATCGCCCAGATTGTTAGGGATTGATATTAGCTCATCATCAGTCAAGATAATAGAACTTTCCAAGATCAAGAAAAAATCAACCAATACGTATCGTTTGGAACGCTATGTCATTGAACCGATGTCCAAAGAAGCAATCATTGATGGCAATATTCAAAATCTTGAAGCTGTCGGTGAAAGTATTCGTAAGGGGTGGAAAAAAACCGGTTCACGCCTTAAAGAGGCTGCTCTTGCTTTACCAGCAGCAGCAGTAATCACTAAGAAAGTCGTGCTGCCAGCAGGTCAGAGAGAAGAGGATATGGTGTTTCAGGTTGAGACAGAAGCCAATCAATACATACCTTTCTCCTTAGACGAAGTCAATCTTGATTTTCAAGTATTGGGGCCTGTGCTTGACCATCCAGAAGAAGTAGAGGTGCTCATTGCAGCTTCTCGTAAAGAAAAAGTGGAAGATATGGTTGCTGCAGTTCAAACAGCGGGTTTAAAAGCAGTGGTCATGGATGTTGAGCCTTTTGCAGCGCAAGCTGCTTTTGAGTTAATGAAGCATCAATTGCCAGAAGGCGGGAAAAACCAGGTAATTGCACTAGTCGATATTGGTGCGAGTATTACACGGATAAATATCATTCATGACGGTGAGTCGGTTTACGCTCGTGATCAACCGTTTGGTGGAGATCAGCTGACTCAAGAGATACAGAATCAGTTTAACTTATCAGTTGAAGAAGCTGAAGCAGCAAAGCGTAAAGGAACATTACCAGAAAATTACGACCAGGATGTATTACAGCCTTTTTGTGAGACGCTTGCATTAGAAATTGCGCGAGCATTTCAGTTCTTTTTTACGTCAACACAGTACATGCAAGTAGACCGTATTTTTCTATCGGGGGGGTGTGCAACGATCCCAGGTTTAGAAGCCATTATCGCTGCGCGTACGCAAACGATTACGCAAATAGCGAACCCTTTCTTTAATATGGAACTATCGAACCGAGTTTCACAACGCCAATTAAAGCAAGATGCACCACTGCTTTTGATTGCTTGTGGTTTAGCAATGCGTAGCTTTGATCCATCATGATCCGAATAAATCTACTTCCTCATCGTGAACTAAAACGTAAGGCTCGCCAGCAGCAGTTTGCCATTCTAGCTGGAATGACTTGTGCGCTAGGGTTGTTCATTGTCTGGGGAATGTATGAATATATTGCCGGAGAGATTGAACACCAGAACGGTCGCAATCAGTATTTACAAAATCAAATTGCTATTCTCGATAAACAGATCGAAGAAATTAAGCGCATTAAAGAACAAAAGCAAGAGCTGATCGCCCGCAAAGGAGTGGTTGAAGCACTACAGCTCGATAGAGCAAAAGTGGTGCATGTCTTGGATCAAGTAGCACGACTGATGCCAGATGGCGTTTACCTCAAAAGTTTAAAACAAACTGAGCAACATATCCATTTGTCGGGTTATGCACAATCCAATGCGTGGGTTTCTACCTTGATGCGCAACTTGGATGCATCGCCTTGGTTTGAATCGCCATTACTTATCGAAATCAAGGCAGCAACTATTAATAATAGTCGTTCAAACGAATTTGATTTAAATGTCAGATTGTCTGAGTCGCCTAATAGCTTGACTGAACAGCTTTGATATCACTGCATGCACTATGAGCCTACTAGAAGAATTGCAACGAATAAACCCGAATGATCCGGGAAATTGGCCAGCAAAAATTAAAGCGGGCGCGCTCATTATTTTGCTCTGTTTACTGATATTTGCTGGCTATTTTTTTATTTGGGAAGAGCAATGGGTCGAGCTTGAAAATGCAGAAACTGAGGAAAAAACACTCAAAGAAAACTTTTTAACTAAGAAAAAAAGTGCAGTCAACTTAGTGGTAATGCAGCAACAGTTAATTGAAATTGAAAATTCGCTAAGCGCAATGCTCAAACAACTTCCTAACAAATCCGAGCTAGATGCATTACTTGTGGATATCAATAGAGCTGGTTTAGGGCGTGGCCTGCAATTTGAATTATTTAAGCCTGCTGCAAGTGAATTAATTAAAGAATTTTATGCAGAGTTACCGGTAACAGTTCGGGTGACCGGGAATTATCACGATATCGGTGCTTTCGCCAGCGATGTTTCTCAGTTATCCCGTATTGTAACGCTACATGATATTGAGATCTTGCCTGGAAAAGATCAACAGCTCGTATTAAGCGCCACGGCAAAAACGTTTCGCTATCTTGATGATGAGGAGCTCGCAAGTCAAGGTAAAGCCCCGAGTGGAGGCAAGAAATGAACGATAGGATTCGTTTATTATTAATTGGGTTTGTTATCGTATTGACTGGATGTGAAGCAAATACCCATTCTGATCTTGAGGAATTCGTGAACCATTCGGGTGAAGGTCTACACGGGACCGTTGAACCATTGCCTGAAATTCAAACTATTACTCAGTTTACCTATGCAGCCTTTGAGTTACCGAATCCCTTTTCACCCAGGAAGAATAATCAAGTCAAAGAAAATCAAGGATCGATTCAGCCTGATTTCAAGCGTCGTAAAGAGGTGCTGGAGAGTTTTCCCTTGGAAAATTTAGCAATGGTGGGGACGTTACAGCGTGATCGACAAATTTACGCATTGATTAAAGCGCCCGATAGCACCCTGCACCGTGTCAAAGTAGGGAATTACCTAGGCCAAAATTTTGGATTGATTACCGGAATTTCTGAAGCTGAAATCAAATTGAGAGAAATTATTCAGGATAGTGCAAGCGATTGGACGGAACATCCAAGTACACTTATGTTACAAGCCCAGGAGCAGAGATAATGGAGACAAAAGCAGTGAAAAAATATTCTCAAAAATGGCTGCCCATACTGCAATTATTGCTGATAGGTATTTTTTACCAGAACGCTGTTGCAGTTGCTGAGACGATCGAGGGAGAACAGAGTTTTCGTAATAGCATTAATGCAATCAATGTAGTGAATGCTACGAATGGGCAGATTACGGTCAAAATCACACTGGATCAGCCAATGAGTTCTCCGCCAGTAGGGTTTTCATTGACTAATCCTGATCGAATCGTATTTGATTTTACCAATAGTATTAATGGATTGGGACGTAATACGCAGGAAGTTGGTAACAGTGATTTGCGTAGCATTAATATTGTGCAAACAGAGAATAGAAGTCGCTTGGTCATGAATTTATTGCGTCCCATGACTCATCATGCAAAGGTTCAAGATAATCATGTTGTAATCATACTTAAAGCAGTGAATTTAAGTAGTGTCGCAGTTACACCAACGCTATCAAAAATTATTAATTCAAGTGAGAATAATTTAAAAAGTTTACAAGATATTGATTTTAGACGAGGCGCTAATGGTGAAGGGCGTATCGAAGTATTACTATCAGAACCAGGTACTGCGGTCGATGTTCACACGCAAGGGGAGCGAATCGTTGTCGAATTTGTTAAAACGTATTTACCACCTAATTTAGCGAGAAGACTGGATGTCCTTGATTTTGCGACCCCAGTACAAATTATCGAGACGCTGACCAAAGGGGATAATGTTCAGCTTGTTGTTGAACCTAAAGGACGTTGGGAGCATACATCCTATCAGTCAGGAACACGTTTTTTTCTGGAAGTGAAACCTGTTATCGAGAGCGAGGATGTGCCAGCGCATAAGAAGCTCATGAATGGAGGTTATACAGGAGAAAAGCTATCCCTGAATTTCCAGAATGTAGAAGTTCGTTCAGTACTGCAAGTAATTGCGGATTTTACTAACTTGAACATTATTGCGAGCGATTCAGTAAAAGGAAGTCTGACGCTTCGGTTAAAAGATGTGCCTTGGGATCAAGCCCTTGATATCGTATTGCAATCCCATGAGCTCGATAAGCGAAGGGTTGGTAACGTTATTTTCGTTGCACCAAGAGAAGAATTGGCTGCTCGTGAAAAAATGGATCTGGAATCTCGCCAGCAGATTTCAGAGTTAGAACCAGTTCAGACCGAAACATTTCAATTGAATTATCGGACTGCAAGCTCAATTCCATTGACTGGGATATTGAGCCAGCGTGGAACCGTTGAGATGGATGATATCAGTAATACTTTAACGGTAACGGATATTCCGATTCGGCTGGCCGAAGTTGCTAAGCATGTCAAAAATCTAGATACGCCTGTCCGCCAAGTGATGATTGAAGCTAGGATTGTGGAAGCGACGGAGACATTCAGTCGCACATTGGGCGCGCGCTTTGGTGTGCAAAATGCAACCCAGATGGGTAATCGTAACCTTGGAATTTCCGGTAATTTAGATCATTCCAGTGGTCTGGCGTCTGGATTGCTTAGTCCAGGGGGGGGGCAGAATTTAAATGTCAATTTACCTGCAAGTGGCCTGGCTGCAGCAGCGGGTGGGCCAGCTGCATTAGGATTGAGTTTGATAAAAATCAATAATGGCACGCTGGTTAATATGGAGTTATCAGCTTTGGAAACGGATAGTCGAGGACGCGTAATTGCCAGTCCTCGGCTGGTAACAGCAAATCGAGTCGAGGCGGTCATCGAACAAGGTACCGAAATTCCATTCCAGATTGTGAGTCAGCTCGGAAGGCCGCAAATTCAGTTTAAGAAAGCTGTACTTAGTCTTAGAGTAACCCCGCAAATCACGCCGGATGATAATGTGATCATGAGATTGCGTGTGAATCAGGATACACGTGGACAAGATACACCAGCAGGCCCAGCGATCGACACCAAACAGATCACTACAGAAGTGCTCGTTGATAATGGGGGAACAGTGGTTATTGGGGGTATTTTTGAATCAGCAGATCGACTGAATCGCAATCAACTACCCTTGTTGGGCGATATTCCAGTCTTGGGTAACTTATTCAAAAATAGTTTAAGACGGGAAGATCGGCGGGAATTACTTATTTTTGTTACACCACGTATTCTCAATGACAATTTATCAATGCGTTAGCAGGAAGTTTGGGTTTCATTAATTAGTCATCGCTGCTGATTCTTCTGCTGTATAACCTATTTGTCGCCAGGCTTCATAAACAATAATGGCGACTGCATTCGAGAGGTTTAAGCTGCGTCGATGCGGTAGCATCGGAATAAAAATTTTCCGTTCATCGGGGAAGCTTGCCAGTATTTCAGCAGGTAACCCACGGCTTTCCGAACCGAAAAGAAAGGTATCCTCCTTAAGAAAGTTAACCTGATCCAAGCGTTGTTTTCCCTTCGTCGAAACGGCGAAAATCCTTTTGTTTGCAAAGCTACGCATGCAATCTTCCCAGTTGTTATGCGTGATCAGATTGATAAACTCGTGATAGTCCAATCCGGCACGAAGCAGTTGCTTATCATTCAATTGAAAACCAAATGGCTTGACGAGATGTAGGCTTGATCCTGTATTTGCGCAAAGTCGAATGATATTGCCGGTATTGGGTGGGATTTCCGGTTGATAGAGAACGATATTAAAAGAACTCATCAGATAACTGTGATAATGATTGATTGTTATTTTGGGGTTTCTGGGAAAGAAGTGATCGTGCTACGACCCATACACTGACCTTAGTAGCGCCTTGCTTGATTATCTCTTTGGCTAAAGCGTTAACTGTAGCGCCGCTTGTCATTACGTCATCCAATATAGCGATATGTTTATTCGTTAGATCGGATTGACACCGAAAAGCATTCCGAACATTTTGTTGTCTCTTTTTCCAGGGTAATTCGATTTGTGAAGGTGTATTTTTGACACGTAAACAAATATCGGAGAGAACTCGAATACCGGTTTGTTTAGAGACGTAGCGACTAATCTCAATAGCCTGATTGAATCCTCTGGCTTTCATTTTCTCAGGGTGAAGTGGAACCGGAATGATGGCATCTGGAAGTGGATTACGATCGATCTTCGATGTAATAAAACTAGCTAAAATAGGTGTTAAGGTAAGATCCAGCCCATATTTCAGTTTTTGAATCATAACATCAACTGGAAAGGCATAACGATACCCTGCGACAATATAGTGCCACAGTGGTGGTGTATTGAGACAAGCTCCACAGTGCGTAAAAGTTGGTAAAGGAGTTAAGCAAAGTGTACAGCAGTTTGGATCGAGTTTAGGTAGGCTTGTTTTGCATGCTTGGCATAGGCTGCCTTGTTGCTGAATCGAGCATAATACACACCGATGAGGCAACAATAATTGCTCAATTATTGTTCGGTTGTTAATTAATGTGGTGTTAAAATTTGACAATCGGTGTTTAATCCGTGATGATTCGGTGCAATTCAATTCTTACCCGCTAACATAAGAGAATTCTTAGTCATTTATTAACTGATTTATTTATAGTATGGATCCCATTTTAAGTAATATTGATCAAAAAGAGGTCAATCGAATCGATCATCAGCAGAAAGAGATGCGATGGAACGTCGAACAAATTCAAATTCTATTTGATTCACCCTTTAATGATTTGATCTATCAGGCGCAGTCTGTTCATCGCCAATATCACGATGCTAACACACTCCAGCTTTCAACTTTGATATCAGTTAAAACAGGGGGGTGCCCTGAGGACTGTGGGTACTGTCCCCAAGCTGCACGCTATCATACCAATGTTGAAGATCAAGACCTACTTTCAACGGAGGAAGTGGTTTCGGCCGCAAAAATTGCCAAAGCAGAGGGCGCTACACGATTTTGTATGGGAGCCGCTTGGAGAGGGCCTAAACAACGCGATATAGTTAAAATAGCTGAAATAATTCGCAATGTTAAAGCACTTGGGCTTGAAACTTGCGCTACATTAGGTTTGCTCAAACCAGGTCAAGCCGAACAACTCAAGCAGGCTGGTCTCGATTATTACAACCATAATCTGGATACCTCGCCCGAGTACTATCAAGAGGTTATTACAACACGTGACTATAGTGATCGAATCTACACACTGGAGCAGGTTAGGGGAGCAGGGATCAATGTTTGTTGCGGTGGAATTGTCGGAATGGGGGAATCCCGCAAAACCCGTGCGGCATTAATTGCTGAATTGGCAAACCTTGATCCTTACCCGGAGTCGGTGCCTATTAATTATCTCGTACAGGTTGAGGGAACACCGCTTTATGGTACGGAGTCGCTCGATTTATTAGAATTTGTTCGTACCATTGCCGTTGCGCGAATCACCATGCCTAAGGCGATGGTGAGGCTATCAGCGGGTCGACGTATGATGCCGGAAGCGGTTCAGGCACTTTGTTTTCTGGCTGGCGCTAATTCTATTTTTTATGGGGATAAATTATTAACCACTGGAAATCCAGCCATCGAATCGGATAAAGCGCTATTTGAGAAATTAGGCTTGCGCACTGTTTAGGCAATGCTTGAAGAACTGGTTCGAAGGCTAGAGCAGCGCAAAAATGATGGATTGTTTCGCTATCGTTTGACGCGACAAAGTCCACAAACACCCCATGTAAAAATAGCAACGCAATCTAATCTTTCTTTCGCTAGTAATGATTATTTAGGGTTGGCTAACCATCCAGAAGTCGCTGCGGCGCTTTGTCGAGGCACGCTTCAATATGGTGTGGGTTCCGGTGCTTCGCATTTGATCAGCGGGCACTCGGAGGTTCACCATGAACTGGAGAATGCACTAGCTAAGTTTGTCGAGTTACCCAATGCACTATTATTTTCTACCGGTTATATGGCCAATATCGCCGTTGTAACGACCTTAGTAGGGCACCATGATGCAGTATTTGCAGACAAGCTGAACCATGCGTCACTTAACGATGCCGCATTGCTTTCTAAAGCAAAGTTGATTCGGTATCCCCATCTCGATTTAGAAAGCCTTGAACGAGCGCTTGCTCGAACAAATGCTCCTAACAAGCTCGTACTAACTGATGCTGTATTTAGTATGGATGGAGATATTGCACCGATTAAAGCGTTGCTAACGCTCTGTCAGAAACATGGAGCTTGGTTATTGGTTGATGATGCGCATGGTTTCGGGGTGTTGGGTCGTGCTGGAAAAGGAACGCTCCATCGTGGCCTGGAGCCGGTTGATTTAAACTCGCCCCATCTCATCTATATGGCGACACTGGGTAAAGCAGTAGGGGTTTTCGGTGCATTTGTAGCCGGTCAGCCTGCATTAATCGAAATGTTGATCCAGTTTGCACGTACTTATGGATATACCACAGCAATGCCTTCTGCACTGGCTTGTGCAATCATGCAGAGCCTGGTTTTGCTGGAGCAAGAAGAATGGAGGCGAGAGAAACTTGCTCGACTCATTGCCTTATTAAAGGACCATTATCAATCTTCTCGTTGGCCATTGCTAGCTTCGGCAACGCCCATTCAACCATTGTTAATTAGGGAAAGTAGTACGGCGATTTTGTTAAGTGAGCTACTGCGGAGAGAAGGGATACTGGTTCCAGCGATTCGACCGCCAACGGTTCCAATGGGTCAGGCTCGTTTGCGTATTTCCCTATCAGCGAGTCATCACGAAGAAGAGGTCATTCGCTTGGCTGAAACATTGCAGCGTGCGGAGCGAACGATTTAAATAAGATCAGCATGAGAATAAGGTAAGTAGTAATAAGTTATGCATCGTTTGCATGTGGAATCGATTGGAGAAGGGCCAGATCTTGTGATGCTACATGGTTGGGCCATGCATAGCGGTATCTGGAGTAGTGTGCAGGCAAGGCTCTCCGATAAATTTCGTTTGCACTTAATCGATTTACCAGGGCACGGCCATAGTGCGCAGATACCTGCTTTTTCGCTTGAACAAATGGTTGAAGTCATTGCAACAACGCTGCCTTCATCATGCATTTTATGTGGTTGGTCATTAGGCGGACAGATTGCGATTAAACTTGCTTTACGTTTACCCAAGCAAATTAATAAATTAGTTTTAGTTGCTACGACACCCAGCTTCATAAAACGCGAACATTGGCAATGGGGAATGGATGAAGCGACAGTTCAACTTTTTATGAGCAACTTAGAAAAGCAATATGTTCAAACCATCAATCGGTTCTTTACTTTGCAAATGAAAGGGAGTTCCGATTCATCGACGGCACTAGCGCAGCTCAGAAATAATTTTTTTGGATCTGTGAAACCCAATGAACAATCGCTTAAAGTGGGACTACAAATTTTATTAACCACCGATCTCCGTGAAGAAGTAGGCAATTTAACGCAACCTGTTCTATTAATTCATGGAAAAAATGATGTAATCACCGATTGTGAGGCTGCAGAATGGATGCATCAACAGCTGACCGATTCAAAATTGGATTTATATCAGCGGTGTGGGCATGCTCCCTTTTTATCTTACCCTAATCAGTTTGTAGCTAGCTTGTATGATTTATGAACATAGTTTAGATAAGCGTTTACTGCGACGATCATTTGAAAAAGCAGCTGAGACGTATGATCACGCTGCGGTTTTACAGCGTGAAATATGTGACCGAATGTTATCTAGGCTCGATTTCATTAAATATCTTCCTGATTTTATCTTAGATATGGGGAGTGGGACTGGTTATGGTACTCAAAAGCTACGAGAGCGCTATGATCGTTCTACAATTATTGCACTTGATATTGCTTTAAATATGCATTTGCAAGCTTACCGACCAATTTCAGGGTGGAGGAAATGGATTTCACTGGTAAAACGCCATTCTATCGATTATGTAACTGGTGATATTGAACAATTACCCTTACAGAAAGAATCCGTTAATATGATTTGGTCGAATTTGGCGCTGCAGTGGTGCAATGATTTAAAGCAATCTATGACGGAGTGTCATCGTGTCTTGAAGCCCGGTGGATTGATCATGTTCAGTACTTTCGGTCCCGATACCTTATCCGAATTGAGAAAAACCTTCAAAGCGGTTGATTCATACCAACACATTAATCGTTTTATCGACATGCATGATATTGGTGATATATTAGTTCATGCCGGTTTTGCCGAACCAGTCATGGACATGGAATACATTACACTGACTTATCAAGATGTGGCTAGTATCATGCGTGACCTTAAAGCGATTGGCGCCCATAATGTTATGATTGGGCGTAAAAAAGGCCTCATGGGAAAAAGAGCATGGCAGCAGATCATCGATCGTTATGAATTGCTACGCCAATCTGGTAAATTGCCTGCGACCTATGAAGTGGTTTATGGTCATGCCTGGAAACCTGAATCAAAATTAGCTTTGCTTAAAGCTACAACAAAACAAAAACTCGGAATCAGCGAATAATAGTGTAATGTCAATTGGTTTTTTTGTGACAGGAACTGATACCAATGTAGGAAAAACACTGGTTAGCTGCTCGCTTATTCATGCTTTTGCAAAAACGAGGCGATCGGTTGTCGGCATGAAACCGATAGCAGCCGGTTGCGAAAATGGTCGATGGCTTGATGTCGATCAGCTAAGTGCAGCATCTACAAGGCAATTTGATCGCGCTATGATTAACTCTTATCATTTATTGGCGCCAGTTGCACCTCAAATTGCAGCAAATTATGAAGCGGTTGATATCGATATTGCAGTGATTCAACAAGCATTTCATATTGTGCAGAAAGCGGTAGATATCGTTATCGTCGAAGGCGTCGGTGGGTTTGTCGTTCCGTTAACTTCTCAGACGGATACGAGTGATCTGGCGGTCGCATTAAATTTACCGGTCGTTATGGTAGTGGGATTGCGTCTCGGTTGTTTGAATCATGCTTTGTTGACTGCTGAAGCGATCCGTGCAAGACGTTTACCTTTAGTAGGATGGGTGGCCAATACGATTGACCCCCGAATGGATGATATTGCAGAGAATATTGAAGTGCTGAGGCGCAGGCTAGTATCCCCATTAATTGGAATATTACCCTATAACCCGCATATTGATGCGAGTGTATCTGCAAATTTGTTGGATATAAACCCGCTTCTAATGTGAAGCAATCAAATATTATCGATCGATTGATTTGAATTTTTCTGTTGCTTCAACTAATGCGGATCGAATCCCTGGTTCCCAGGCAGAATGTCCTGCATCATCAATAATGAGGTACTCGGCACTAGGCCAGGCATGATGCAAATCATTTGCGCTAACGATTGGACAAACAGCATCATATCGACCTTGTACAATGATTGCAGGGTGGTGTTGGAGCTTGCTTATATTGTCGAGTAATGAGTTTTCAGGCAGAAAGATATTATGTTTGAAGTAGTGTGCTTCCATACGTGCCAACCCTAACGCAACACCGTCACTTGAGAAATAACTTACTGTTTCTGAGCTTGGAAGTAAAGTGGAGCAACGACCCTCATAGCGTCCCCAAGCTCGGGCCGCAGGCATATGAATAGCAGGATCAAGATCCATTAGACGCGTATAATAGGTAGCCAGTATATCTTTTTGTTCCGATGGAGCCAATTCCGATACAAATTCTTCCCAGGGTTCCGGAAAGAGAGTGCGTAACCCATAGAGGAACCAATCTATTTCACTTTTCCGGCATAAGAAAATTCCTCGTAAAATAAAGCCCAAGCAGCGATCAGGATGGCTTTCTCCGTAGGCTAGCGCTAAAGTGCTTCCCCATGATCCGCCGAAGATCAACCAGCGGTCGATACCAAGATGCTTCCGGAGTGTTTCAATATCTTCAATTAAATGGAGCGTGGTGTTGTTACGGATTTCACCGAGGGGCGTGGATTTGCCAGCGCCTCGTTGATCATAGATAACAATTCGATAACAAGCTGGGTCGAAGAAACGACGATGCTGCGGTGTGGATCCTGCCCCAGGGCCACCATGCAGAAATAAAACAGGAATACCAGATGGGTTACCAGATTGCTCCCAATACATGGTATGCATGGTGTCAAGTGGTAAAATGCCCTGATTATAAGGCTCAATTTCCGGGTATAGTTCAAATAGTTTCATTTAAGGTTGTTATTAAATTGTTTGTTAGTGATGATCGATTTCAAAGGAATTCGAAAAGACGATTAAATTCCAAAGAGCTTCACTGTTTAAGGGATAGAAGATACTGCTATAGTCTGTTGTTAAGTTCATCTTAGTATACCAGGCATAGGAAGTAATTTATGATACATACGCAACGACAAGAACAGGAATTATCAATGCTACGCTCAGAGATAGAAATGCTAATGAGTGAGCGACAAAGCCTTCTAAGGACGGTAGGTGCAGCAGCAGTATTTATTGCAAATCTTGATGATAAAATATTATTAGGCGATATTTGTAAATCGGCGAGGGTATTATCAGCTAGTTTGAATGATTTGCCTGAGGAAACATTATCCGATGCACTTGAAAAGGTAAATTCTAAATTCATCATCTGTGAGTGACCACGATACCACTACCACTAATCCATTACCCAAAATTGGCCTTGTATTGACGGGTGGCGGCGCGCGAGCTGCTTACCAGGTTGGGGTATTGCTTGCTATTGCTGAAATGGTTCCGGCGCATGCGCGTAGCCCATTCTCCATCATTTGTGGCACTTCTGCTGGAGCAATTAATGCAGCAGGTTTGGCCATGTCAGCGACACATTTCTCAACTGGGGTCAGGCAACTACAGAAAGTTTGGTGTAATTTGCATGTTGATATGGTGCATCGTGCAGATTTGCTAGGCTTGATACGAAATACCCTTCATTTATTAGGTTCTTTATTTTCGAGTGGATTAGCTCGGAGACCCGTATCGCTATTGGATAATGCTCCATTACGATCAATGTTGGCTTGTCGGCTCCCATTTAGGGGTATCCAGAGGAGTATTCATGCAGGAGCCCTGCATGCGCTAGGGATTACCGTATGGGGATATACTTCAGGGCAATCCGTTACGTTTTTTCAGGGAAACAAAAGTATTCTTCCTTGGAAACGTTCGCAACGCGTAGGCGTGGCTTCCTATATTGGCATTCAGCACTTGCTCGCTTCTTCATCGATTCCATTTATCTTTCCAGCGGTGCGGGTAAATCGAGAGTATTTTGGGGATGGTTCCATGCGTCAGTTTGCACCGCTTAGTCCTGCATTGCATTTAGGCGCTGATCGCGTGCTTGTGATCGGTGTTAACCCCAAAGATATTGTCGCTAGTGAACGGATCAAAGTCACGAGTTACCCACCGCTCGCCCAAATAGCCGGACATGCAATGAACAGTATCTTTGCTGATAGTTTAAATGTTGATTTAGAACGTTTGAATAGAATTAATGAGACGCTCGCACTCATTCCTCCAAATGCTAGAAAGGAAAGTAGTCTGACATTGCGACCCATTCAGTCGATGGTGATTTCGCCCAGCCAAAGGATCAATGAGATTGCACTGCAACATGCGCATCAGCTTCCTCATACAATGCGTTACCTCTATCGTGCGGTAGGTGCGATGAGTTCTAGTGGATCTGGGTTATTAAGCTATGTTTTATTTGAAGCTTCTTTTTGTAGCGCTTTAATCGATTTAGGGTACCGTGATGCAATGCAGTTAAGAACTGAGATTCTTAAATTCATACAATAATCTGAAGGAAATAACAAAATGACAATTTATGAGCCCGAATTTTGGGTCGCGGCACTACAAATTATTGCAATTGATATTGTGCTAGGCGGGGATAATGCGGTAATTATTGCCCTGGCCTGCCGCAAACTACCAGAAAAACAACGTAATCAAGGAATCTTCTGGGGTGTTTTTGGGGCGATTTTTATACGTGTCCTATTGGTATTTTTTGCACTGAATCTTTTGACGCTGCCTTTTTTAAAAATTGTTGGCGCATTACTATTGATATGGATTGGTATTAAGTTATTGATGCCAGAGTCTTCGGATAATGGACATCAAGTCGATGCTGGGACAACTTTGCTTGGCGCTATTAAAACGATCATTATCGCAGACACTGTAATGAGTTTGGACAATGTAATTGGCATCGCAGGCGCTGCAAAAGGTGATATTGGCCTTGTTGTTTTTGGATTACTTGTCAGTGTGCCCATCATAGTTTGGGGAAGTAAATTCGTTATGAAGTTGATGACTCGGTTTCCTGTAACTATTGTGATTGGGGCTGGTTTGCTAGGTTGGATTGCGGGTGATATGTCAACAACGGATACTGTTACCAAAGTTTGGATCGAAGATCATGCCGCGTATTTGCGTTGGGTTGCACCGATTGTAACGGCATTGATTGTAATTATTACTGGAAAATGGCTGGCAGCCCGCGCAATTAGGAAAGCAATGGTATTAACGAATCTTGGTGATAATAAATCGATTTAATGATTTTAGATTCTGTGAAAAATCACACAACATTTGAGGAAATGTCATGTTAAAAATGCTGTTACCCGTGGATGGTTCTGAGGCTTGTAGTAAAGCAATTTCGCAATTTATCTCTATTCTTGGATGGTATAAGGAACTACCGATCATTCATTTACTGAACGTGCAATATCCATTGCAAGGTGATATTTCAATGTTTATTAATCAAGACAATATCAAACAATATCATCAAGAAGAGGGATTAAAGGATTTGATGCAAGTGCGTAAATTGTTGGATACAGCAAAAGTCGCGTACCAATATCATGTTGCTGTTGGAGAACCTGCTGAAACCATTATTCAATTTGCCCAAGCACAGCAATGTGATCAAATTGTTATTGGACCAAGGGGATTAGGCGTAGTAACAGGTATGTTACTGGGTTCTATTGCTAGCAAACTGATCCATCTGTCTGATATTCCAGTTCTGTTAGTCAAATAATTAGAATCCAATGTAATTCCCTGCTTATTATCGAAAGCAAATATCTAAAAATCAGGTTAAATATTCGAATAAGGGGGATATATTTTGAATCTTAGAGTATTAGGCTGTAGTGGAGGGATAGGCAAAGGATCAAGTACTACATCAATGTTGCTTGATGATGACATACTAATTGATGCGGGAACGGGTGTTAGCAATTTGACTTTGGATGAATTGGTAAAAATTAAACACATCTTTGTTACGCACTCTCACTTAGATCATATCGCACTGATTCCTTTTCTTATTGACACAGTAGGTTGTTTGCGAGAGTTTCCACTGATTGTTCATGCCATACCTCCTACGCTAGAAGCAATTCAGAAACATCTTTTTAATTGGGAAATTTGGCCTGACTTTACCAAAATTCCTAATGGTGAAAACCCCTATTTGACTTACAAATCTTTAGCAATTGGAAATGAAGTTGATTTAGAGGGAAGGAAGATTACGCCACTACCCGCTAATCACGTTGTGCCGGCAGTTGGATTCCGTTTAGATTCTGGTATGGCTAGTTTAGTTTTTACCGGTGATACCACTACAAATGATGCGTTATGGGTAGAGGTAAATAAGATTCAAAACTTGAAATATCTAATTATTGAGGTTGCGTTTTGTAATGCGAAGAAAGATATCGCAATGCGATCAAAACATTTATGCCCAAGCATGTTAGCTGAAGAGTTGGAAAAATTAGAACAAGAGGTGGAAATCTTTATAACTCATCTGCGCCAAGGCGAGGCTGATCTAACGATGCAAGAAATTGAAAGATGTGCAGGGCGATTTAATTCACGCCGATTAATGAGTAATCAGATTTTTGAATTTTAGCACTTTGGATAAAGCAGCCATGAATAGACCGGTTACGCTAGAGCCAGTATCTGGCCAGAATTTAGATATCAATTATCAATTAGACTTCTCTAAACGTTTGCAAGCAGTTGCGGCAAGAATCAACGCTGCTAATAATATCGATGAGATCATGCTTGAGGTCAGCAAAGATATTTGCGCGTTGTTTAATGCGGATCGGCTGACGATTTATACGATCAGTGAGGATAAGTCTTACATTGTTTCACGGGTCAAGACGGGATTAGATTCGTTCCAAGACTTGAAATTACCGATCACCGAACAGAGTATCGCTGGCTTTGCTGGCCTAAATAAAAAAATTGTTAATATAGCAGATGTATATGATCGTGGTGAGTTGATGAAACTCAGCTCACAACTCCACTTTTTAAAAGAAGTTGATAAGCGAACCGGTTATCGAACTAAGCAAATGCTAGCTGCTCCGATTTTAAACGTGGGCGATAATGAGCTTATCGGAATTGTTCAGGTAATTAACAATAAAGAGGATAAGCCGTTTTCACAGATCGTAGTTGCGGGCATAAGTGAGATTTGCCAAATATTAGCAGTGGCTTTTAAACAAAGGCAGAAGCAACAATACTTGGCTCGTTCAAAATATGATCACTTGATTTCAGATTCAATTATTTCAGCTGCAGAGCTAGAAATGGCTGCAAGGAATGCTCGAGAGAAAGGCTGTGACCTTGAAGATATTTTAATTGATGAGTTTCAAATTAAACCTTCACAGATTGGCGAAGCGTTATCATTATATTTTAAGGTACCCTATGAACCTTATCGAGCTGATCGAATCAAGCCAATGGAGATTCTAAAAAATCTTAAACGTGATTTTGTGGAGAGTAATCAGTGGCTTCCTATTGATGACACAAAGGAAGGTCTCATAGTGCTTGCACTAGATCCGGAAAGAATCAAAGTGCTCCGGATGGTTAATCAGGTGTTTCCTAAGCATAAGATAGTTTACACGGTATGTACGCATCCAGAATTTAAAGCAACGCTTGATTTGTTTTATGGGGGAGTAGGTAGTACAAACCTTGTAGATACAGGCAATATCAACGATATGCTTTTTGATCTCAAGGAGGGAGAAGAAGAGATTGTCGTTGAAACAGATGAGACATCAGCTGCATCGGATAATGAACTTGTCAAGTTGGTCAACAAAATTATTATGGATGCGCATCGAATGGGAGTTTCAGATATACATATCGAACCATATCCAGGAAAAGAGAAAACAAAAATCCGCTTTCGCAAAGATGGTTCATTAATGCCTTATATTGAGATACCTGCAAGTTATCGTAATCCGTTGGTAACGCGTATCAAGATTATGTGTGATTTAGATATTTCAGAGAAAAGAAAACCTCAAGACGGAAAAATAAAATTTAAGAAATTTGCGCCACTTGATATTGAGTTGAGGGTTGCAACGATACCTTCTGCAGGTGGCTTAGAAGATGTAGTGATGCGTATTCTTGCTGCAGGTGAACCGATACCACTTGAAAAAATGGGCTTTACGCTACGTAATCTTGATGAACTTAAGACAATTATCAGTAAACCCTATGGTTTATTTTTTGTTTGTGGACCGACTGGTTCAGGGAAGACTACAACGTTACATTCAATCCTAAAATATTTGAATACATCTGAAACAAAAATTTGGACAGCAGAGGATCCGGTTGAAATTACCCAGAAAGGACTGAGGCAAGTTCAGATGAATGTCAAAGCAGGTTTGACTTTTCCAGTTGTGATGAAATCATTCTTGCGTGCAGATCCCGACATTATTATGGTCGGTGAGATGCGAGATAAAGAAACAACGAGTATCGGGATTGAGGCTTCACTGACCGGGCACTTGGTTTTTGCTACGTTACATACAAACAGCGCGCCAGAGTCAATTATTCGTTTGCTAGATATGGGAATGGATCCATTTAATTTTTCAGATGCACTATTGGGCATATTAGCGCAACGCCTGGCAAAGCGGTTATGCAGTAAATGCAAAAAGCCCCACACGGCAGGAAGTGATGAAATTCAGTCACTTTTAGCGGAATACTGTGAAGAGCTCAAGAATATTGAGCGCTTTAGAACAAATCCTGACGCTGCTTACAAACGGATTGAGGGGGATTGGATTAAGCAATATGGTAATGAGCAAGGACAAATTACGCTTTATCAGTCAGTCGGTTGTGATAGTTGCAATGGGACCGGGTATTCTGGCAGGGTCGGTTTGCATGAGTTGCTAACCGCCAGTGATGCGTTGAAAAAAAATATTCAGGAGCATGCGCGTGTTGCAGATATGTTAGTTACTGCGCTAAGTGAAGGAATGCGCACGCTAAAGCAAGATGGCATTGAAAAAGTATTGCAAGGAATTACTGATATTCATCAAATAAGAGCTGTTTGCATTAAATAAATCGATATCTTTACAATTGCCACAATTCGTATGAGGTTATTTGGATGAGGGCGATTTGAGAAAATGCGAAAATTAGCTCAGAAATCTGACGATAAACAGTCATCTATTGAAAATTTCTAATTATTCTTATATGAGAATAACTTATTTATTTTTATCTAAATAAGTCATCAATTTCTTCTACAAAATAAGTGCTTGGTATTTATTTTGATCAGACGATTCGCATTTTGTTTTTTTTCTCATTATCTAATTTTAGTGTGCTGCTAATTTGGAAATTACCCTAATTTTGATAGGGTAATTTCCCTATAAAAATCATGATTTTCCCTTGTTTGAGCATACTCAGCATGATAGAATCTTAACCTGGTTCAGAATGGTAGTCTGGTAAAAAAACTATCTAGATATCTTGATAGATAATCTTGTTTTAGTTTTATAGCTAAAGTTACTTTGAGTTAAGGTAATTAAAAGAATTAGCTATTAAGAGTTTTAAAGTTTTTGGTTTGTCAAAATAGACAAGTAAGTTTGTATTAATATGTGGGGGGGAATATATGAGTAGTAAATCAGTAGCAACTCGAGTGGGGGCGGCGCTTCTTACTTTTTACTCGAGCTTAGCGATGTCCAGTAAATATAATTTTCCAGAGCCGCAATCGGCAATTGCTCAAGATGTCTATGATCAGCATATATTTGCGATGTGGATTTGCTTGGCGATTTTTATTGCGGTTTTCGGCGTAATGTTTTATTCAATTCTGAAGCACCGTAAATCTTTAGGGTATAAAGCGGCCAATTTTCATCACAGCACTTTAGTTGAGATCATCTGGACAGCTATCCCTTGTGCAATTTTGGTTGTAATGGCTTTGCCAGCAACAAAAACAGTACTTGCGATGAAAGACACTTCAGAGCCAGACATAACTATCAAAGTTACTGGCTATCAATGGATGTGGGGCTATGATTATCTCCAAGGTGAAGGTGAAGGAATAAGCTTTTACAGTAAATTATCTACA